>Ga0326514_10000213_pt1 | contig 37210 bp, 28 predicted proteins | sample 3_2548_0518_D_FD_203653 | JGI IMG/M metagenome (GOLD analysis project Ga0326514, IMG submission 203653) | Bovine rumen microbial communities from UC Davis, California, United States - 3_2548_0518 | ecosystem: Host-associated > Mammals > Digestive system > Stomach > Rumen | place: USA... | reverse complement strand
AACTCAGAATCCTGCACCTGACAAACCGGAGCAGAAACAGGCAGAAGAAAACATTCCGGAAAAGACAGATGCAGAAGGGCAATTTTTCCTGTTTGAAGAAGAACCTTCTAAAAATCAGCAGAATACCCAGAAACGGCAGAAGAGCAATAAGCCAAAAGAAGAATCCAAAGAAGAATTCGGAGAACAGCTTTCCTTTTTCGATATGGACGAACTTTTTGAAGACCCGACACCGCCTGAAAAAGAAACTCTGTACACCAACATGGAAAAAGAATATTTCAAATTCTGCGAACCTTATCTGAAAAATGTGCAGTATGAAATGATAGATTCTGTTGACAATGCAGTTGTACTGCTGACGAAAGATTATGACAAGCTGCATGATGCTTTGAAACGTGCAGATACCATTGTTTCGGAAATTACCAGAATGGCAGAGTATGGATTTACACCTGAACAAATCAATCCTCTGCATCATTTGATTGTGCAGAGTGCAGATGCAGGCAGAGAATGCTTTGTACGGCAGTCCATTGATACAAGATTTAATGAAGAACAGATGCAGGATATGGCAAAGCTGATTCAGCTTGCTTTAAAGCAGAATACACCTGAAAGCTATACTGCTGTCAGCACTCTGAAGCAAAAATATATCAATGATATTGCAGAAAAAGAAAAAAGACCGGATTTTCTGAAATTTCCAAAAGCAGAAGACCTCAAAGGATATGACAAAACAGCACAACTGCCTGCAAATGCAGAACTGATTGCAGAAGATGCTGAAAAGAATATGCAGATTTTCCAGTCAGGCAGACGTTTTTATCTTCAGGAAGAAAGCAAAGTCCGTGAAATTGCACCGGAATTTACACACATGACTTCTTTTGATGAAAATGCAAGGCAATTTGCCTATACGCCTGATGATGTTCACGTTTATCATCTGAAAACCAAAGGTGAAAGAATGCACATTGACAAAAGTGTCAGTGAACTGAAGCCGGAACAGATAAAGGAAGGTATGTCCTGCACTATGCCTGTTACAGCACAGGACGGAACAGAACAAAATCTGACCTTGATTTACCGGAACGCTTCTGCTGTTACCATTCAGACAGAAAATGCAGAAAAAAATATGCCTGTCAGGGAAAACTATGATATGGCATACAAATATACTGCAAAACAGATTGAAGCCAAAGGCGGTGCAAAAGGATTCTTTCAGCGAATGGAACATATTGCAGAACAGGAAACACATGGCATTTCTTCTTCCATGACCGGAATTTACAGCAAAATGCTGTCTGTCCTTCCGAAAGAAAAAGAACAGCAAAAAGCAGAATTGCCTAATTTTATTTCTGCTGAACAGCTTTCCGAATATGCAAAAGGAATAGAAATACCAGATAATGCAGTCATGATTGCAGAATTAAACCGTCCTGACTTTCCTAATCTGCATTTACAGGTATTTCAGGCAGAGGACAAATTTATCCTGAAACATAACGAAAAGACCTATGAACTTGCTCCTGAACTGACAGAAAAGACAAATGCACAGGCTTTTGCCTATACACCTGATAATCTTCATGTATATCACATTACAGCCGAAAACGGTAAGGCAAATCAAACTATTGCAAAGCTGGAAAGAGAGCAGTTAAAGGAAGGAATGTCATGCAGTATGACATTCAGCCGTGAAAAAGGTGAAGAACCGAAAACATTGACAGTTATTTATCATGAAAACCAGTCACTGACACTGCAGTATGACGGAATGGAACGCACACTTCCTGTTGAAAAGAAGAACGGTGCTAACTACAATTATGAAATTAAGAAAACAAAGCTGAATTCCATGACTGATGCAGAAGAATTGTATTCCTATTTCGATTTTATTGCAGAAATCAACAGAAGCGGAAGCCATGCTGCAAGTACAGAAAGTTTTCAGAGACTTGCTGATGCTTTTGAAAACGAAAATTATGGAAAACATAATGCTCCTACGCCAATTGTCAGTGAAACGGCAGAAACGGCACAGAAAGAAACAGTTCCAGAAAAGGTGACAGCAAGAACAGATTCTTATGACAATATGCTGATAGATATTTATGTCAGCATAGAACTATATGCAGAAGACAGCAGAAGAGCGAATGAAACTACTGACTGGAAACAAATGAAGGAAGCTTACGAAGATTTTCTGATAGACTGCGGAACATCTGAAAGTAAATTCAGTGATGATACTGTATACCATGTGCTGACAGTGCTTGAAAATCTTGCAGAATTGGATAAAGACAGTTCCATGAATCCGACTTTGCTGGACTACGCTCTTAATCAGCTGGAAGTAATGCTTGAAGAAAATATTCCTGTTGAAGAAACAAAAGAAAACCTCTTTTATCAGTAAAAAAAATAATCAAAACTATTGACAAATAATACAAATATATGATATAATATAATCAAAGAACAATATATAAGCGGTAGAACCTATTTATCAGGAAAGTCCGTAATCTGTTTTGAACATATATCAGCAGGTACATGGAAATTTCTGTGTACCTGTTTTTATATTAAAAGGAGATGATTTATATGAATTTTGCAGAAAAACTTGCGGAAAAAATTAAAGTGACAGGAGATGCCTTGTTTCATCAGCAAATGAGTGGTACTGTTACTGCTGAATTTCCGGTGAAAGTGGACAACAGAACATTTAAAGAACTGATTGACCGTACCTCACTTGATACTGCAAGCAAGCTGCTACTCCGTGCGGAACATTTCTTTACAAAAAAACCTGTTGAACTGACAGTATTGAGGAATACATTTGGTGGTGAATCAGTAAATATGTCGATTCGTGGCTGGAAAGTAAGCATGAATCAGCAGGAAGAAAATTCGCTGAAAAAAACAATTCCAAGTTCTGTATCGGATTATATCAATGAGAATATTGCTGCAAAGGAACATGAAACGGCAGATAAGCTGTTTTCAGATGTACAGTTTTTCAAGGACAGTGCAAAGCAGACAAGCTATGGAGTTGAGATTGAATTTGAACCGAATGATGAAGCAAGGAAAATTCTGGATTCCAGAATTGGTGCGGATTTAAGTGAAGAAGTGACAAAGGGAAAATTTATTCTTACAATTTCCAACGCAGGAGTACCTTCTGTAACAAAAGCAAGTACATTTGTAAAAGACGGTATGGTACAGCATACATTGGCAGCAGTACGGCTGAACCGTGAAGAAGCGAATTATCTCCGCAATGAAGCTGTCAGCTATGCAAAGAGCGTATCAGAAAACAAGAAACCTGTACAGGAAAAATCCGGAATAGAAAAGGCTTATCTTGCAAGACAAAAGACTGCTGAAAAAACAGAACCTGATACTGCAAAAAATCAGGAAAGCATTAACCGTTAAGAAAGGAAATTTATGGAAAAGAAATATAAAAATATGTATCTGGAATCTACAACTTCTTCTGATATAGAAAGCAGTGAGTTTCTTAAAGGAACATTGTTTCTAAATTCTTTGAAAAGAGAAGGAGAATTTCAAACTGACAGCAGAGAAAATATTATTTTTGATATAAAAGCGATTGATATTTTCAAAACAGGCGGACATTTCCAGATAAAAATCACTGAAACAGATGAAACAGTATGGTGGTTTCAGGAAGCAGGAACAGAATGAGGTGATACAGAATGCCGAAAATAGAAGACTTTGGTGAAAAAATCGGTGGAGCAAAAAAAGATTTGTTCGGAGCAAAAGGAACAATAGATTTTAGTGATATAGAATCATGGAAACCACAGGAACGCACTGCCTTTATCAGAAAGGATAATCTGTTTCCCAAGCCGAATTATCAGAAAATGTATGAAAGCGGTATACCAAAAGAAGTATGCTGGTTTGTCAAAAATGTATGGAATTCTTTGCCTGCTTCTCCGAAACTTTATACTGATGCAAGGTATGACTATCTGGAAGCTAAAATCCATAAGGCAGAAAAACGTATAAAGATTGGCGGTACAATCGGAGAAGAAGCGAAGAAGGAAGTTTCAGAACTGACTGTACAAATCAATGAAATTGGCAGAGAACTGACATTGCAGAGACAGCAGGAATACATTCAGCAAATCAGTCTGATGCGTGATTTATGCATGGATTTGCAGACAACAGATGACTGCCTTCTGCTGGAAGACCGTGCGGAACGTGCAGGACTTTCGTATTCCGTTTACAGTCAGGGCATGAATGAAAAGACAAGGACAGCAGTACATTTAGTTCCTGCATCACTGACACTTATAGATTATCATCAGGCTTACAGTCAACATTATTGGCAATGTATGATAAACAGAATGGAAGATGAACAGTTTCTGATGTCAGAAGCAGAAAAACAGGCAGACAGAGATTTTTTGTTTGCAAGATATGACGGAAACAATGTCAGCGGAACAACGGAAAGAGGACTGCTTGTCGTTTTTGAAGAAAGAACATTCAGAGATGTTGAACATGAATGTTATACTGATGAAAAAAAGCCTGAATATGATATTCAGAATTATCAGATTGGAAAGTTTTTTGCTTTTGACAGGAAAACGCATGAAATGGCTGGCATCAATTTTGATACACTGGAAGAAGCAAAAGAATGTGCAGTCCGTGCGATTGAAAGCAGGCAGACACTGACAGTAAAAACACAGAAGCCTTCCAAAGAAAAGCTGAAACCTGTCTATCTGGAATCCATTCAGCGTATTGGTGAAGATTATCGTCAGGGAACAGAAATTTCCGGAACGGATATGCTGGAAGTATTCAAGCTGCGTGGCGGTGAATTCGGCAATTACGAAAATCAGCAGGAACGGCAGACCAATCTGAATTTCTGCTATGATGCGTTTCAGGATTTGGCAAAAGTACTTTCTGTGAAAAGCGAAGACATTTCTCTTGGCGGACAGCTTGCAATTGCATTTGGTTCAAGAGGAAGCGGAAACGCACTGGCACATTATGAAGCTATGGCAAATGTCATTAACCTGACGAAAATGAAAGGTGCTGGGTCATTGTGTCATGAATGGGGTCACGCTCTTGATGCCTATCTTGCAAAAGAAATGCAGACAGGAACAAAATTTGCCACAAGTGAGAAAGCAAAGCAAAGTCCGTTCGCAGAAGTGGTTTATGCTATGGAACGGAATCCTGACGGCAGCAAAACAAAATTTCTGTCTGATGCCGAATGGCTTGGAAACAAATTTTCAAATTCCGGAAATCAGAGTAAATGTTACTGGAACAGCAGAACGGAAATGTTTGCAAGGGCATTTGCCTGCTATGTTCAGGACAAATTGAAAGAAAAAGGCGAACGGAATGATTATCTCTGCGGTCATGCAGAAAAAACAGCGGAAAAAATCAACGGCAGTATCAGATATGCCTATCCTGTTGGTGAAGAACGTGAAAGAATCAATCAGGCAATTGACAATTTGATTGAAAATCTAAAAGAACGTGGTATTCTGCATCATCAGGAACATACAGCAGAAAAGCAGAAGATAAATATTGAAATAAACAGCAGCGGTGTAGAAACCGAAAAGCCTGTATTACAGCAGAACCCTGAAATCCTTGCAGAGTTTGACAGGATAATGGATATGGTAAATGAATATTTCCCTGATTTGGAATATTATCCTGATTTTGAAGCCTGTGAAAACAAGGAAGAAGTTCCGGATTATGTAGAATCAGCATTGCTTGACAGTCTTAATCAGCAGAAAGGAACAAGTTATTATCTGCAGTATGGTTTTGAAGGCAACGTAATTCTGAAAGGTTTTGAAAAATTTGTTGCCTATACAGATGATTTTGAAATCATGCTTGCCGAACTGAAAGATGATGTACAGAAAGAAGAACGAAAAATAAACAGGCGGCAGAAAAAAGAAGAAAAACAGGCTGCTGACAGAGCAATTTAATGATTTTCAGAAAGGGCGATTATTATGAATACTTTTTCAGAAGAAATCTATGACATTGATGCCGATATGCTTATCAATGAAAAAAACCGTACTATGACAGTGTTTCCGGAAATGACGGATAAAGCACTTGAAAGTATTGCAAGAGAAACAGGACTGCTTGAACAGGCAGGCGTGACAAGCCTTGAAGAAACATTCAGTACAGAGATTGAAATTACAATTTCGGCTGAAATCAATGAAAGCAGAGAAGTAACTGCTGAAATTACAATGAGAACGGATAAGGAAGAAATTACTGCTCCGATTGCCATGACACAGGAATTTGCTGATGCCGTCATTGAGACAACAGAAAAACACCTTGAAGCCTGTGATTCTTCTATTCAGCAAGAATTTGATGAAATGGAAAAGGATTCATTTCAGAAAGGAGAATAATCGTGAGAAAAACGATTGATTATGAAAAAGCGTTTGAAAGTGCGATTGAATTTATGGATTTCGGACTTGTCAAAAATGAAGACAACACGTTCGGTCTGAAAGATTATCAGGAAGCAAATCTCGGTGGCATTGAAGCAGACCGTTTTGACAATGCGGCAGGAATTCTGGAACGCTTGTCATACAATACTTATTTTGAAGATTATTTTTACAGAAATGCAGAAGAATCTATTTCCAGTAATGTATCACAAGGAAAAATTCAGCTTGCAGAGGGTACAGAAGTTCCGGATGAAAGCGACAGTGCAGAAACATGGCTGAAATTTCTGGAATCCAATCATCTTGAAGAAGAATACAAAGATGTTTATGAAATATCAAGGCTGATTTGTGACGAAGAAACAAAGAATATCAATCTGGACAATATTCCACATGATGATGCACAATTTCGGCTTCTTTGGGACGATAATCAGCTAAAAAATGTTCTTGAAACAGACCTGATACTGAACGAAGAAAACAAGCCTGCTATTGAAGCAAGACTGGAATTGAGCGAATATGCAGAAGCAATGCTTGCGGATTATTCGGGATTACTGTATGATAATGGTGTTGAAACTTATCAGCAGTTAATGAAAAATGAACCGGAAAGCTGGATAAATGTCTATGCAGAAATTGATGAAGACAAAAATGTCCGGCTGAATGTTACGCTTGACAGAGAAACCGCAGACGGTGATACCTATACTGTCAGAAATATTCCGCAGGATATGAAAGACAGCATTATAGAAAGGGTGGAAATCGAACTGGAAAAAGAAAACAGTTCGATTAAAAATAAAATTCAGAATTTTCAGCAGACTGCTGATGAACTGACACAGTGAAAGGAGTATTATTATGGACAGCTACAAATTTTCAGAACTGTATGATAAGCTTAGAGAAGCAATGAATATGACAGAGGACAAAGATTTAAAAAATCTTCTGGACAAAGCAATAGATTCTATACTGGATATGCAGAAAGAAGTGAAACAAGAAAATGAAAATCTGTCATTTCTTGGCATTTACACTGATGACATCAGCAATATTATTGATATTTGCGAAGATGCTGTAAAATCTGTTGGTACGGATATTTCAGATTACAATGATATGGTATCAGTTGATTACAGCGGAACAGAAAATAATGGAAACAATAATATTACCAATACCATTATTGCTGAATATTTATATCAGGCTGAAAATATTCTGAATGAAGCATTTGAAAAAAATGGTCTGGATATTCAGGCAGATTCCTATACCAACGGCAGCGATTCACATCTGTATGCAGGCGGTGAGGAAGTACGGTCAGGCGAAGACGTACAGCTTGCAGTTTTGTCCGCAGTGCAGAAACAGTTGAAAGATACTCTGGAAGAACTTAATATTCCTGCCGAAGTACTGGAAGAAAGCGAAGAAAATCCTATTCTTGGCAGTAATATGCGAGAAACAATTCAGAATGTTGCAGAACGTATTGCGGAAGAAATTGACGGAATGGGAGTACCTGAAATAACAGAGGAAAACGGAACGTATGAAATTCACCTGTATGATGATGACAACAAAAATATTGATACGGTGGATAATATCGGCAAACTCGGTGATGCTTTGAAAGCATTCAAGGAATTGGATAAGCAGTTAGGAAATACAAATATCTAATACATTAAAAACAAGAAAGACAAGATTTTTTGTTAAACCTATTGACAGAATGAAAAGAATATGATATAATAATAATCGGAATGCATGATTCGTTTTATGTATTTCCATTTCCATGTTGAGAGTTTTTTCTCTCTTTCTTTGACAGGCGGCAATTTCTGCTTCTGCCGTCTGTTTTCTCTGTCTGTTATTATACTTTTCTTTTCCTGTCTCACTTTACAAAGTCTTGTCTGCTCTCAAAAACGGACAAGACTTTTGTATATTCAGAAAGGAACAATATATATGTTAAGAACAAGAAAATTCATTTCTCTGATTTGTGTGTGCGGAATGCTTATATCCTGTACAGCGTGTTCCGGAAAACCGGAAGAAGTCAGACAGAAAAAAGTATCAGTTATCTGCAAAAGCACCGACCCTTACTGGAATGCAGTAAAGACTGCTGTAAAAGATGCAGAAGCAGAATTTGGCGATATGGAAGTTTCTTATTCTTCACCTGAAACAGAAGACGTACAGGAACAGAAAAAGCTGATTGAACAGGCAATCAGTGAAAAAACAGACCTGATTGTAATTGCTCCTGTATCTGATACAGAATTGAATGATACGCTTTCTTTAGCAGTAACAAATGGCATACCTGTCATTACGATTGACAGTGATGTGACATTTGCAGGGAGAATAATGTGTCTTAGTACGCAGAATGAATCTGCCGCAGAAATTGCAGGAAGATATGTTTCAGAACAGGCAGAGAAAAACTCTGTTGTTGCAGTTATGACACATGATATGGATTCTCCTACTGCACAGCAAAGAACAGAGGGCTTTCTGAATGCATTTGAAACAGAATATGGCGATACACCGTATTATAATGCTTTCAGACCAGTAGAAGAAAGCGGAATACAGTTTTTAGAATCTGTTGACTGCAAGGGAGATATTTCCCAGTCAGAAGAAACTGCTATCAACTTGCTGTTGGAGAATGAGGACATTGATTATATTTATACTACCAATCAGCCGACTACAATCGGTGCTTGTCAGGCAGTCAAAAAACTTGATTTGACCGGAACAAGGCACGGTGTTCAGGTAGTGGGATTTGATTTCTTTGACGGTGCAGAAGAATATATAGAAAGTGGCATTCTTTCTGGTGTAGTGGTACAGGTATCTTGGTATCAGATATGCAGATGCTGTATTAAGCGGAGAACCAGTACCAGATTCGCTTGATACAGGTGCATCTCTTGTGACAAAAGAGAATTTGTATAATGACGATATACAGTTTCTTATCAATTCTGACGGAACAGAATAAAGGCGGTGTGTCATGAATGGCAATTGTCATTTTGTATTCGGAACTGCACTCGGTACTGTCATTGCAATAAGCATAGACAAAGTATCTGGAATACTGTCAGAAATCCCTGCATCATCTGAAATGCAGACATTATTCATTCTGGGCGGTATTATTGGCGGTATTTTTCCTGATATTGACAATCCTGCAAGCTATATGGGAAAACTTTCTGTTCCTGTCAGTACATGGATAGGGAACATCAGTAAAAAATTTGGTAAAACAGGAAAAAATCACAGAGGAATCCTGCATGACCCTGCGGTATATCTTATCGGACTGATTCTTGCCTATCAGCATTGTCCTGCATGGTGCGGTTTCTTTGTCGGCTGTCTGTCGCATCTGTTTCTGGATATGTTCAATCCGTCAGGAGTACCGTTCCTGTTTGGCGTAAAGCACTTGCATTTAGGAAAGATTATCAGCGGAAGCAGAGAAAGTGTCATCTTTACATGGATATGTACGGCAGCGGTTCTTACAGCAGGATTACTTGTGCGGTATCATGTGCTGTAAAAAATATAATTAAATTTTTAAAATCGCTTGACACCTTACAGGAAATATGTTATAATAAAAATGATAAGTAAATATATTGAAGCGGTAGAACCATTTGCATGGAAAGTCCGTAATACTGAAACAAGGTATTCACAGGTATTGTTCTATGCGATACCTGTTTTTTGTATTCTATCAGGCAGAAGGTGAAATTATGGCAAATGATTTTGCATATTACCAGAAGTTGAAAGAAAGTCAGAAGACAGATTCGCCGAGATTCATGATGGATAACGGTGTATTCATGAATGGTGCTGAACTGTATACAGATGTAAAAAGAGCAGAAGATGAACAATGCAAACTACCGTTCCGAAAAATAACGGAAGACGGAAATGTTCTGGATTATGATGTTGTCAATGAACAAAATCAGAATACTATGGCGTTCATTGTTTCGTTAAATTCAGAAGATTATGAGAAAGATGCCATGATTCTGGATATGGACAAGATTTCCCTTATGGGGCAGGATATAGGTGCAAAGCTGTATCAGGCAGCGGCAAGGGAACTCGGACTGGAACAGAATCAGATTGTGCATCAGCAGGAAGATATGGAACTGACAGCGTAGAAAGGGTGAAAACACACATGGAACAGCAATTAGATGATTTGTCAATGAAAGAACTGGAAGAACATTACAGACAGTTGCAACAGGAAATTCATCAGATTGACTTTGAAAACATGACGGAAAAAGACCGTCAGCTTTTAAAAGAGCAGAAGGAAATCAAGGAATTTTATACTGATATTTCTGATTCTCTTGCTTTTGTGTCGCAGAGTGCGGAGATGACACTGGAAAAAGGAGAACTGGAAATTCACAGTATGTTAAAGCCGGAAGAATACGGCAAACTGCTTGATACTCTATCTGATAACCGCAATGAAGACTTTGAAAAATTTCTCTTGCAGGAAAAGATTTCAGACCAGAGCCTTGATGAACGGAAAGAGGAACTTCTGCTGATACAGAAGATACCGGAAAATGCTATGCAGAACTCTGAACTGAAAGAAGCGGTACTGACAGCGGAGCAGCCTGAATATACGGTAAAAGAAGTACAGCAGGCAATTGACAAATCTGAATTGTTAATGCAGGATTTCGGCATTGATAAAGACAGCGAAATCCCGATTACAGAACAGACTGGAATGATTTTTCAGGAAAAGAAAGAAGAAGGGGAACTTCTGAAACTGGAACGTGATGAAACACCGGAACAGCAGGCAGAAAAGTATGAACAGGAAAAGCCTGTAACAATTACGGAAAGCAGTGATGGCTATATTCAAAATACGTCCAGAACTCTGAATGCATCAGATATGAAACAAGTTGCCACAGATTACAATGTAGAGAACGGCAACGAAATTCATCATGAAATTGCAATGGAAACCACTAATGCCCCCAGTAAAGTTTCACCTGTAATTCATCTGGAAGAAGGCAGTGTTTCTACGCTTGAATCAGAAATGGGAATTACGGAAGAAACCAAGAAGAATAACAGAGATATTGAAAGGTAGGAAAAGATTATGGCAAAAAAGACAGAGCAGGAAATTGCATTAAAATACAATGACCCGACAAGAGAATTTGTTAGTATTGCAGATTATCTGAAAAATGATAACAGCTATGTTATTCCATACAAGGAAGGCATCACAACAACAGAGAACCCTCCCTTCAATGAAGCTGTCGCAATTACAGAAAAGTATACTGATACTTGTTTCCACGTTGCAATGATGATAGAAAACGCAGCAGTAAAAGCAGAACTGATAGACAGAACAAGATTTACTGATGAAGAAATGAAAGGGAAGCTTATTGCAATAGATGCTTTCTTCTTTAATAAAAGAAGTGTTCCTGAAATGAATGGTGTTAATGTAAATGTTATGAGTGAAGATGAAAACATATCAGAAATAGCTCATTTTACTGACGAAGAAAAAGTGGCTTTTTTTGAAAAAGTAATCGAAAAAGTTCCTGAATCCAGAGAATTTGTGGAACGTTCTTTGAACTCGGTTCTTGATAGAATGGAACAGGAAAAGCAAACAAACAAACCTGTTGACGTTGAGCGATAATTTTATGAAACCGCATATGTACAAGTGCGGTTTTTCTGGATAATTTCATAACTAAAACAACTGACAAAAGGAAAATGAAGTATGGCAGACTTTTTACATGACTGGACAGAATGGCAGAATGCCGATAACAAAACAGTTGAGGAACTGGTGCATGACGGTGGTATTGCAGTCCGAATCAATCAGGAAGAAGCTTCTTTTGATGAAGTACAGGCAATTGAAGTAACTGCAAAAGATAGTGCTTATGTGGTAAGAGAAGCGAAGTTCGACTGCAGTACGGAAGAACCGGATTTCAGAAAAATGCCGGAATCCGAACAAGTGCAGTTTGCGGCAGATTATATGGAATCCGACAGAAACTTAGGCATTGAAAACGCACATTATGTTCTGCCGAATCAGCTTATGGACTTCTTTGCAAGCGTGCATTATGAAGAAGCATATGAAGCAGCAAAGGCATTATTTGTACCGCAGGCTGAAATTCCTATGCCGGAAGAGGACAGCGACAAATTTGAAACGGTTCATTTTTCAAAAAATGATGTAGAACCTGATGATATAGCACTTGATGTATCAGAGCCAAATTACAGAGGAACAGGTTATGTCAATCTTGAAATTACGCTGCCTGATAAAGATGTACGTCTTAATGTTAATGCGACAGATAAAAAAGTAAGTCTGGAAATTGCTTTGACTGTCAATGATGAAAAAAGCAATTATGCACAGATTGCATTAAAGCCGGAAGAAGCAAAGGAAATCTTTGATGTTATCAATGAATACTGTAAGCAGGAACTCGGACATGACGTGCATGATGAAATCCGTGAACTCCGAAAAGGTGCGGAACGTGATGAACGGCAGAAAGAAAAACTGCCTGAACCCAAACATAGAAATTATGAACCTGAACGCTGAAAATGAAACAGTTAAAAGAAAGGGAAAAAACTTACAATGACAAACAAGGAATACTTTTTTACGCTTTCTCCTGAAAAGCAGGAACAATTTCAGAAAACGTATGCAAATCACAAACTGACAGAATACATTGACTGGTCTGCTTTTATGGAAAGCGAAGACGGCAATGAACTGCACTTTTTGAAAGTCATGGATAAGTACACGGATGAAAAAGGCAGAGAGTGTCTTGTGCTGAAACGCTATGACAGAAACGGAATGGATTATCAGACAATCTATATTCCTGAAATTGATGAAATTCTTGAAGTTGCTGATACAACCTACGCATAAAAACAAGACCGCATTTCCTGAAAATGAAGTGCGGTTTTTGCAGATATTCTGATAATCATAAATAATGACAATAAGAAAGGCGGGGAAGAAAATGCAGAAATACGCTTATTTGGTATGGGTAGACCGACTGACAAATAAAAACAAATTCTATGAAGCAACATTAAATGATGACAACAGCATTGATGTCACTTACGGACGTGTCGGAACTGACGGCAGACAGCACCATTATCAGCCTTATGAGAAAAATTATCAGATGTTGCTGAATCAGAAATTAGAAAAAGGATATGAAGATGTAACTGCACTTCATGCGGTAAAAGAAACAACTGTTGAAAGCATTCATAACCAGTATCAGCCGATAGAAGATGAAACGATTGCAAAGCTGATGGAATTTCTGATGCAGGAAAGCAACCTGTTTATGAAACAAAATTACACTATCAAATCGGCAGATATTACGCAGAAAATGATTGACGAAGCACAAGAAAATCTGAATCAGCTTGTTGAAATTGCAGAACGTGCTAATCAGAAAGACGGAAACGAAACTGCGTTGCTGTATCGGTTCAATGAAACATTGGAAGAAATGTTTCAGGCTGTTCCGAGAAAGATGCAGAAAGTAGACGATTTCATGGCACATTCTGTCAGCGATTTTCATACAATCATTGAACGTGAAACGGATATGCTTGACAATATCAGAGGGCAGTTGCTTATGAATCAGCATAAACAGAATGATACACATGACAGCAGGACAATTCTTCAGGCATTTCATCTTTCTGTCCGTCCGGTAACGTTCAAAGAAGAAGACCAGATTCTTGCAGGCATGGGTGCAGATTACGGTATGTCAAAAGACGGCAGACATCACCGCCGTGTAGAAGACAGATATATCTGTGCATACAGAGTAGAAAACAATGATACAAGACAGGCATATGAAGATTTCAAAAAAGAACATCATATGAAAGACGGTGACAGAGGAAGTAATATTCAGGAATTTTATCACGGTTCAAAAACAGAGAACTGGCTGTCTATCATGTCACAGGGGTTATCGCTGAATCCGCAGGCAAAAGTGACAGGCAAGATGTTCGGCAACGGCATTTACTTTGCGAGTGACTGCCGGAAAGCATTGAATTACATGGATATTTCAGGTGCAAGATGGAATGACGGCAAAAGAGAATCAGGATTTTCTGCTGTTTATGAAGTTGCACTCGGAAAATGTTATGAACCAAATCATGTGCTTGGAAGTCGTTTCTATGGAAAAGACCTGCCGAAAAGCTGTTTATCTGTTTACGCTGACAAGCACAAGCTGCCTTTGAAGAATGATGAATATATCGTTTACAGTCAGGCACAGTGTACTATCAAATATCTGGTAGAATTTTCAAAACCTAATGTCCGTGAAAAAGAGTACAGTATACGGCGTTCATATATTCGTGATGAACTGGAATTTGCAGTTGGTTCTCTTGAAGTGACACCAAATGGTGTACAGGCTGAAATCAATCTGGATATGCTGTCAGACAAAGCACAGCAGCAGTTTGAGAAAATGCTTTCCCCGATAGATTCAGATGACCGTCCGTTTATGAAACATCTGATACTGGAATGTACAGCAGACAGTAAAATCAAATTTCATGTACTTGATGAAAACTATGATGAAATGTATGCGGACAGCAGCAGAGGTTATGATTTCAGACCAAATGCGACAGGTGACGATTTGGCATTTCTTGCAAGAGAATTCAAAAAAGCTTTTGCAGAAAGTGAACAGAATTGGCAGAGCATTATGAAACAAGCCGAACATGAAGAAATCGGAATAGTACTGATTCAGAAGGAATCTGAACAGGAAGAAGCCGAATTTAAACCAGCAGAAAGGCAGTGAACAGAAATGGCAGTAAGTAAAATTGTAAGAATTTCCTGCAAAGATGCAGAATTTGATTTTTCGCAGAATCCGCTGTATGAAAAAGCACAGGAACTTGCATTGCAGACAGTCAGCGAGATGTATCGTGAGAACCAGCAGGAAGAACTGGAAGAAATGCAGGAAATGCTTGAAAACGGTGAAATTGATGATGCAGAAGAATATGACGGTGATTATCTGGACGATTTCAAACCTGAAAATTTTCAGAATGAAATCGACAAGTATACGGCACAATATATGCGTAATGCTTTAAATATTCCTGATAAGTTTGTCATTGAATTTCCGGAAGTCAAAACAAAAGATGTCAAGGACAGTGAAAATGCATACCGCAGTATTACAGATGAACAGTTGCGGACAGCAATTGAAGAAAAGTATCATGTTCCGCTGAAAGCAATGCCTGTACATGATAAGGCAACTCCTTCTGAAATCCTTAGTCAGATGACATATGACAATCTGGACAGTATGCTTGATACAAAAAGTTTCAATGCGTTTTTAGAATTGAAAAACAACATCAGCAAATATTCTGTCAACAATATCGCTATGATTTACGGACAAAAACCTGATGCAAGTGCAGTAGCAGGATTCAACGCATGGAAGAACGATTACGGAAGAAGTATTATTAAAGGCGAATCCGGACTTGCTATCTGGCAGCCCAGTTTCAAGACCATGAAAACAGAAAAGGAAATTGACAAGTGGGTAGACAGCCGTTACAAATATGAAAGCGATTCTTTCAGGGAAGACAAGCGTGACGAATTGAAAAAACAGCTTGCGGCTAAGGGAACGGCACAGGATTTGTATGGATTTACAATCGGCTATGTATTTGATATTTCTCAAACGGAATCCATAGATAAAAGCAAGGAAAATAAACTGCAGACTTTGCTTGATTCACAGAAACCGCTCGGAGCAGATTGTATGTTTTATGAAGAAGTTGTTGTTTCCATGCAAACAGCAATGGGAGAAGATGCGGACAGAAGTGAAAAAATTCTGAAAAGCGGAAAATCAGAACAAGATAAACTGCTTGCAGTTGTTAAAGATTATGCCGAATATATATTGTCCGAAAAACCGTCTTCTGTTGTCGGTATCAGAGGTATGGAATCCGAAAAAGGTGCAGTACATGAAATGGAAGTGCTGATTGCGGCATCTCTGATTTGCAAACATATTGGCATTGAAGCTGATGAAAAACTTTCTGCGGATTTGGCAATAGCAATGGATAAGGCAATTGACGGCACGGAAGGAATGACAACAGGCAGACACGAGATTTTCAAGAAAGCATTTGACAGAGGGGACAAACTTTCAAGGCAGTTCATCAAAGAATTTGATAAAGAATTTGAACAGCAAAAAGATATGGTACTGATGCATGATGCAGAACTGAAAAACTGCTGTCTGGATAAAGGTACTGATTCTGTCCTGCTGACGGCTGAACTGGAAATGACAAAAGATGAAATGCAGGAATTACTGCAAAGAGCAGGCATGAATGTGTCTGTGGAAGAAGTTTCAGCAGTTATGAGTTATGAAGAAAAGAACGGCAAAGCAGTCAGCGTAGAAATCCGTCTGGAAACAGAAAACGGAGAAATGGAGTTTGTTGACCTGAAAAAATCGGAAGAAGGCATTCTCTCACAGAAAGGAACGGAAATTCTGGAACAGATGACAGAGAAAGAAAAAGATGCAAAACAGGCAGATACACCTGCACTTTAATTTTTTTTAAAAAAATATAATCATAATCATTGACAAACACATCGGTTTTGTGATATAATATATATACAAACTGAAATATAAAAGCGGTAGAACCTATTTTGTCAGGAAAGTCCGTATGTGAATGATAATGAGTATTATCAGGGCATTTCTATGGCGGAATAGAAATGTCCTGTTTTAGTTTTATAAAGAAAGGAAGGAAAAACTGAATGACTGCAAGAAGTATGAATCCGAAAGGCGGTCTGTTCCGTTTATTCCAGACAGAAAGAAACAGACTTTGGCAAGAAACGGAAAGCGGTGTGCTGGAAAGCATTTTTTACAGTAATAAGCACAATTCCATTCAGTACAAAGTAAATGATTTGGAAAGCGGAACACTGACAGTGCTGTTTACAGAGCAGAGAAATGATTTCTGGTGGCAGAAACAGCTTGAAGAAGGAATGACGAAAAAGAAACGTTCAGGACTTGGTAAACATCTCGGACTGATTGAAAGCTATACAGGGAAAGACTATGTAAATGTTGTTTTTTTGCGTGAAGAAGCTATGAATCATGTACCGCCGATTGTCAGCAGACTGGTAAATGACTACCATACCAGAAGGGAACGGCTTGGATTTGTTTCAGATAAGACAGACCATTTCTGCGTAGAAAATCTATATGATGAACCTGAAATGGAAGTACAGAAAGAGCATACAGAAATTGAGCATTAAGGAGTGAAAGCTATCATGGGAAAAGATATGGAAATGATGAATCAGGCATTATCAGAACATAAGCCGTATGCGATTATCATTACAGACGGAACGATAAATAATCCAAAAGATGAAACTGCTGAAATGTTTCATGCAGAAGTACAGGTTTATCGCTACAATGAAGAATCAAATCAGTATGAAACAGCAAACCATTTTGAAAGAATGATTAAAGTTTCTGCTGAAAAAGCAGAGAAAATTGATTTTGCAAAAGTTGGAATCGACAAGGAAGAATATCAGAAACAAGCAATTTCACCTTCTGCATTTTCTCTTAATTTCTTTGACTTTCTGAATGAAGAACTGAATATTTCGGACAAAAATACCACGATTCCGTTATTTATCGGAAGCGGAAATGAAGATGTATGCATGAACTTTCTGAATAAAACTGCCGGAAGTGCGGAAACATTCAAGGAAAATCGAATTGAAATTTTATCTACCACAAATATTCTGACAGACTTTTTGATAGAAAATGGCATAGAAGGCGGAAAATCCAACATTGCTCTTCATAAGTTCCTGAATCCTGACGGCAGCAAACCGGATAATACATCAAAAGGCAAAATTGCTTTATATCAGAAGATGATTGAACAGCATTGTGAAAATCATGGCTATCTGGCAGAACAGACTGCTGAACAGGAAAATGTACAGCCTGAATTTGTATCGCCAGAACTTTTGGAAGATTTGCCTGAACCGGAATTTTTCAATCCGTCTGTTGAAAATACAGAACCAAATTTTGATGAAATGTTTACAGATGTAAAGCAAGCGACTTTTGGTGAAGCACAGGAAGAACCGCCGACAGTACAGCAAACACCGCCTGTTGTGAAACCGCCTGAAAATATTCCCTATGCATTTCCGCCTGAAATGGAAAAAAAGATTACGGAATATGAAGAACGTTTCAGACAGGAAGAAGAAGCAAGAAGAAAAGCATGGTCTGCAAGCGGAAAGAAAAGTTATGAAGACAGCGGTGCAAAAGAGAAACTTGAAACACTTGGCAAAATGAATAAGTTAGATGAAGAAACTGTACTGAATCCTGCAAGTGACTGTGCGTACAATCTTTTCTGTCAGATAGCAAACGAAGCTTATTATGAAGAAACAGAAGGAAAAACAGAGGGTGAAACTTTAAATGCAAATAAAGGTTTTACTATCATTCATGTTGGCACAACCGGATTCAAAGCAACCGGAATAAAAGAAACTGACAGTGATGAACAGAAAGAAAATAAAAAGGGCGGTTCACCTATGCAGGTGTATATTGCCACATATATGCTGACACCAGAAGGCACTTTAGAGCAAACACAGATTCATGCTTCTCTTGTGAAAGCGGATGAACAGGCTTTGCAGGAAGCAATTGTGCAGGCAGATAAGTTTGCTGAAACAGGCAGTAAAATATATTTTGATACATTCAAGCATGGTGGTACAAACCGTGAAGAATATCTGGCACTTTGTCAGACAGGAAAAGATGACCCTGACAAAGACTTTTATACGCAGGAATCTACTGCGAAAATCATTTCTCAATATATGGATATTTTTCCGCCACAGGAATTTCCTATTGTAACGGCTTTTAAAAACGGCTTGAAATCTTTGCTGACACTTTCTCCGCAAATGGATAAATTTGCTCCTGCATTTGAAAAAGCCATTGATTTTACACAGGTTATCAAAGAATATGCACTGGTATCATTAAGAGTACCGGAATATCACGGTGAAAACCATCTGTTTCCTGACGGAAAGACACCTGAAAAATTCAAGAATTTTTCACTTTCTACTCTTTCGGAAAAATGGGGGAAAAATATTACTGGTTCAGAACTAACAGGCGAATTTGTTGGTTTCCTTGCACAAAATATTCATAAGCATGAAAATGAAGCAAGCTGTGAACGCATTGCAGAACTGAAACAGAAACAGGAAGAACAGAACCACAAATTTGAAACAGAACTTCCGGTACAGCAGGAAGAAAAGCCGGAAAAACCTGCTGAAAAGAAGTACACGGAAGATACCATTGAACCTGTACAGTCTTTACAGCCAGAAGAACCGTCTTTCTTTGAAGAACCTGATGATGTGACTGAACCTGTACAAAAACCTGATGAACCAAAAGAAGTACCAAAAGAAACTCCGGCAGTACCTGAACAGAAAGAACTGATTCCGGAAGAACAGACTGCACCGAATCCGCAGATAACCAATCCTGCTCCGGAAACACCGTCTGTACAGAACCCTGCTGATTTCTTACAGCAGGCAAGTTCTTTAACAGAACAGTATCAGGCACAGGCACAGCAATTGCAGGCACAACAGGCAAATCTGCAGAATATGCAGAATATGTTTGCACAGCAGACTGCTCCTGCCAATCCGGAAATTATGCAGATGCTTACCATGATGTCTGCCGGAATCACAAATATGCAAAATGCAATCACAATTCTTGCCAATGCAACAATTGAAATGCAAAAAGAACAAAGAGTGTTCATGCAGACACAGCTTCAGTTACAGCAGCAAAATATAAATAATCAAATGACTGCAAACAATCTGCTTACCAAAACAGTTGAAAACGGATTACAGCAGATTCAGCAGGGTGACAAAGCAATTGGCATTCAAACACAGCAGTTACAGCAGTCTACAGAAATCAATCAGAATCAGCAGGCTGCAAATCAGAAAACAGAACAGGTACTTGCAGAAGTCAAGGAAAATTCCAGTGATACACATAACCTTGCAGTTGGTCTGACACAATTGCTGAATGATACGCTTGAACTTCATCAGAGTGACAATGAAATCCGCAAGGATATGTCTAATCTGACGGGTGCTTTGGAACATACCACACAGTCTGTAACAGATATGACACAGAAGATTGTCAGTGTGGATATGGAAGGCAAGGAAACAAAGGCTGCCCTTGAAGAAACTGCACAGATGGCAAAGGAAACAAAGGCAGAAGTTGCAGAACACGCAAGCAGTATTGCAGACCTGAAAGAGTTCAGAAAGTCGGCAGAAACCAAACTGGAACGTCACGAAAATCTTATCAGCGGACTTCGCAGCAGCGTAAACGAACTTTCCGAAAAACGCAAGGCAACCGACAGGGCAATTACGCAGGTAGCGACAGCACTCGGAGAAGAAGAAAGCAGAATCAGCGAAACCAGAGTAACCTTAAAGAATGTGCTGGATGAAACAACAGCAACGAGAGCAGCAATTGACAAGGTGACAGATGTTGTCATTCAGCATGAAGACCGCTTGAATCTGCATGAAGATATGTTAATGGGAGAACATTCGCAGGAGATTGAACATACTTCTAAAAAAACCGACAGAGCTGGATAAGAGGTGAGTAAGAATGGCGAAAATGTCAGATGAAGAATACAAAAAAGCAATAGCTGAATTTGAAAGTCAAAAAGATGCTTCATTTGAAAATCTGGAAAGCATTGCTTTCAGTCCGTCAAATGCGGAACAGCTTGCTGATAAAATAATGTCTTCTATGGGCTTGAAAAGAGACAGGCACAATCGAAACGGAGAAATCCGATACAATTCTCACGGCAGTAATGGTGCAGTGTCTGTAAAGCTTTCAAGTGATTACTGCGGTTTGTATTATGACTTCCGAAATGGCAGTTCCGGTTCTGTGTTCAAAGAATACTTTGAGCAGAAAGGACTTGAAAATCTGGAAGGAATACTTTCTCTTGTACCAGTAGAAAAGGCAAAAGAACATTATGAAAAATTTATTGCTCCTATGGCTTTTCACAAATGGTTATATGAAGAAAAAGGCTTTGTTACTTATGACCTTTATCAGCTACAACAGGGAAATGCCCCTGCTAAACCGCCCACCCCTCTGCAGAGAAGATGGGAAGCTGCTCTTTCTGTATCGCCGGAAGAAATTGCAAAAAGAAACGCTATGTATGCAAAGGCACAGGATTTTAGTACAACATATCAGGAACAGCCTACAATTCCGTTTACAATGGATAAGATTATTCCTGAAACGCAGATAGAAACATTTGCATATCTGACACAGATTCGTGGTCTGAATATGGATATGATACAGGAACAGATGGATAAAGGCAAAATTATGACCTATTTCTATCAGGGAGAAAATTCAAACGGCAATACTTATCTGAAAGAAAAAAAATTCGGATTTCCCATGCAGAACAGCAATGGTGAGATTGTCGGAATGGATGCAAGACCGCTGTATCATGAAACAGGAAAGAAATCTACTGTTGAAACAGGCTCGCCGAGCAGAACAAGCTTTGTAGAGTTTCAATGCGGACAATGTGATGAAAATGCAAAAGTACTTCTTTTTGAAGCGGCAATTGATGCTCTTTCCTACATGGAGATGTATGCACGAAGATTAGACAATATCCGTCTGATTTCCATACAGGGAGCAAACAATATTGACGGTGCTGCTGCGGCAATTGAAGGGTATCATGTAAAGCCTGAGAATATCTGGGTATGTACGGATAATGACAAGGCAGGCTACGGTACATTTCAGGCTTTGCAGGAACGCTATTCGATTCCTGATAAAAACCGTCTGATACCGCCTGACGGAAAGAAAGACTGGAATTCCTATCTTTGTGCTGTCAAAGGTATTGATGAAGAACTGAAAAAGACTGCTGACGGTTATCTTGCAGAAACTTATGAACGCTGGCAAAATGGTGAAAAAGGAATATTCCCTGAACAGCAGAAATTTACGTTTCAGAAGCCTGTTATGGATGCATCAGAACCGCCGGAAGAAAAGAAAGAAGAAATGGAAAAAGAAGAAAAGGAATTTCCTGAATACAGAGTTTCTTCTGCAACAAGAAAAAGAATGCCGGATAACCCCAATGTACAGATTCCTGTAAATCATATGCGGCAGGCAGCACAGATGGTTTCAGAACTGATGATAGAAAAACGGCTTGAAACATACAGCAAATTCAACGGACAAGTCAATCCGAGTTTCCCGAATGTTTTCTATCAGGAACATTATCGTTCCGGTATTTCACTGATAGATAACGGTGTCAAATTACAGCTTGAAATGCCTGAAAGGGCAATTCATGAAGGTTCAATTTCATTTTCAGGATTTTCTGCTTATTCTTTTGAAAGCAGGGATAATCTCACGGTTACAGAAAATCAGCAGTTTCTTTTGAGTGAAATGGCAGACAGCGGACTTTTAAATGAAGGTCATGTCAGAGATTTTCTTGAAAAAGCAACGGTGATTCCATCACTGGATAATTACGGAAATGAAAAGCCTGTCAGAAAACAATCCGGAAAGGACGAAATTCCCCAAGCAACACCTGAAAATATTCAGGAAGTTCTTGAAACGGCGGCAAAAACAAGATTGCTTTATGAGAAAACAATAAATACAATACAGCAGATAAAAGCAGCTTTGAAACAAATGCAAAGTGACCCTGATTATCAGGCAGAAGCCAGTTATTTGTATCAGGAAAGAGAAAGTTTAAGTGCAGAGGAACGGACAAAACCTACTGTTGAAATCGAAGCATATCGGTATCTCCAAAAAAATGGCGGTTCATTTGATGCTGCGTTTCAGGAACTGGATAACAGGCTGAAAAATGGCAATATGATGCTGAATGATTTGAATCGGCAGTGTAAAGAAATGCTGGAAAACAGCAGAACGCAGATTCGACAGACAGTACAGCAGGAGAATAAAAACGTATCATGAAATACTATATGGCAGACAGCAGAGGAGCAATTCGTTGTTCTTCTGAAAAAGAAAAGCTGACAGGCAAAAAGCAGAAAGAACAACTGGAAAAGACAACAGAATTTTTCAGACAATGCCTGTCAAAAACAGGGATTCAGACAGCAGAGGATTATTTCAGTACAGCAATTCAGCCAAACGGCGAATATGACGGTCTGATGTATTTTACAAAAATGCAGATTGATTCTTCTGCTGAAATTCTGAAACAGAAAATCGGATTTCAGAACGGTGATTATAAAACAAGCAGTGCGGAACGTGCTGTATTTGACAGTATCTTTGAAGTCCGTGAAAACGGCAGACCATGCTGGTATCTGCTGTATGGCAACTGGATTTTGCTGAAGCGGAATCTGTTTGACAATCAGTGGATTACGGTACAGCGTGAACAGCCTGTCGTTTATCAGCAGTTTATCAGCAGTATACAGAAGAATGCTTATGTGAAAGGAAAAAACGAAAGCAGGAACAGTATCTATCTGCTTTCAAAGAAAGAAATCAAAAATCCGGATTTGCTGTTACAGGAAGCAGTGATGCAGGAACAGTCCGATAAGATGACGGACAAAATTATTGCTTTTTATGCAAAGAGTGTTCTGAATGGAGCGGATAATTTCAGCAATGACAAATCAGCGTTTTTCTATCGGCTGACAAAAGAAAAGCCTGCTCCTGATGAAGTTTATCAGTCTTTTAAAGAAATGAAATATTTTCTGAAAAGACAGACAGATACAATTGTGTTTTTGCATTATGAAGGCAGTGATTTGATTTGGAAAGGAAATAATCAGCATCTCCGCTTTCATGTATGCAAAAACGGAAGATTCAATATTTACGGAATCTTTTATGAGAAAGAAGAACTGAAACAGCAGATTGCAGCAAGAATGCCGTTTCAGAGAAAAGAATGGTATCAATCGTTAATGCCGTTCTTTGAAGAACAGCGATACATTCAAGAAAGGAAGGAAAGATAATGGCAGAAAACACTGAAGAAAAAAAGAATCTTTGGCAACAAGTCAAGGAAAGCGGTGAAACTGGAAAAGAAAACCTGAAAGAATTTGGCAGAAAAGTAGCAGACAATGCCAAAAGTTTTGGTGAATCCGTAAAGAATGACGGTCTTTTCAATACTCTCGGAAATGGTGCAATTGGCATTGCTGAATCGTTGAAAAATTTAGCAATTAAAATGATTAAAAATGCTGTTTCAGGTATAAAGCATATTGTCAAAAAATTTGCAGACAATAAGGAAGTTGCAAGAAAGCTTGGCGTTCTTCAGGAAGAACTTGAAAATCTGGAAGATGTTATGGAACGCAATAATGAAATGTCAACGGAACGCATGGCAGCTATGGTTGACTGCCTGAGCAGACTGAATGACAGAATTACAGACTTTTCTCCGGATAATATCAACCAGTTTGTTGAAGAAATTCAGAAGAACCTGACAGAAGCTTATGATACATTGGGTGAAACATATGTTATCAGAACTGCCCAGATTGAAGAAGCACTGAACGCTGTTATTCCGGAAGAATTTCAGAGCAATTACAAGGTATTTATCGTTCCTGATAAAGAAACAGGTGTATCAAAAGCAATTCTTTCTACTGGCTCTGATTCTCATGTAACTACTTTTTCTATTGAACGCAAGGGTAATACAGTAGAATTCAAGGCACTGAAAGGCAGTGAGGTTGAAAATCTGGAATGGGTGAAACAAAGAACTATTACAGCAAATACAAATGGCGTATCAGGCAATTCTCTTGCAGCACTTGTAAAATTCGCATATGAAGAATGCAGTGCAAAAGAACTCAGCAGTGCAGCACAAAGGGTAGCAGAATTTGAAAAACTTAAGAATGTATTGAAAAATGAAGGCGATTCTCTTGAAAGAGAAGGATATACTATCAAGTATGATAAGGAACAGCACTCTTTCATCTGCGAGCAGGACAACGGCAACAGACTGATTCTGAACGCCACACCCACAACACTGCAGGCTTACTTTCAGGAAAATCCGGAAGATACACTGAAACCAGTGTTTGCTATCAATCGTATCGAAGAAGAAAACAGAGGTGTCATTAACAGAACTGAAATGAATGTTCCTTCAAATCTCACGAACAAGATAAATGATTTATTATCTGTTCCGGAAATGAACACCATTCTTCGTGCTTATAACGGCGAAAAACTTCCAGAAGATTTAAGAATGAAAGAAAATGGCAAGTATTTCAAAACAGATAAATCAGGCAAAGTAAGATTGGAAGAACTGAAAACGCAATTGGATATGTCTTCAGGTATTGAGTTTCGTGCTATTGAAAAAGGAGACAGAACGGCGATTGAAGTGGCTTTAACTGGTGCAAAAGACAAATATATGATTACCTTTACACCAGACGGAAAACACATTGGATATGATTACGTTGACAGCAAAGGCAATTCTACCATTATCAGCAGAACAGGTGGTATTGTAGATGCGGTTACTGCTGAAAGTGAAAACTTTAAAGAGTTGAATAAAATCGTTAGTAAAGCTATGCAGAAGGTTAATGAACTGATTAAAGACCTGAAAAAAGCCCAAGGACGAGGAGAAACCTTAACAGAAGATGAAAAGCAGCTTGTGAATGCTAATGAATTCACAATTGCCAAAAATAATTACAGACAAGGTATAATTTCAACTACAAATGAAGAAAGAAGCCGTCCTTTTATTCCAGAATATAACGAACAGAATCTCCGTGAAGAATTGGGAGATGACAAGTTCAATGCTATTCTGGAAAACGCTAAAACAGTCATTCAGCAGTTTGAAGCACTTACCACCAGTCCTGACGGTGAAACAGAGGGTTATTACAAAGAACTGCGTGGGATGCCGAAAGAAAGTCAGCAAGTACTTGCTGAAAGTGCGGGCAAAGTAATTCAGGACGGAGCAAAAAATGCCTTAAATCACAATACTACCATTGCAGATGAAAAAATAAGAAAAATTATGGACATTGCTTTTCAGCAAGTACTCAACGGCAAAGAAGCACATCAGATTCTGAACATCAATGCATTTGCAACCGCCTATGCAGAAGCTGTTTTTAATGCCAATCGTACAGACAGAAAATTTGCACCTGTAGAATTGGGAACAATCATTTTAGAAGACGTTTCTTATCAGCAAAATCTGAAATATGACAGAGAACCTTATGGTACTGCCCCTGTGGAAGCAGAATATATTCCGGTAGAATATCAGACAACCGAGGAAATGCAAGAACAGGTACAAGAGCAGGAAAACATTGCAATCATGCATTCTGAATTGTCGAAAAAACGTATTGATGTTTTCAGCAAATTGATTGAAGGCATCAAAGAGGGCAGACTTTCAACATCCGCTGAATACAGTGAACTGGAAAATGAGATACTTGAAGGTTTGAGAAGAAACGGTATGATTAACGGATTTGGCGATTCTTATACAATGGATTCTCACATTGCTCCGGAACAAATCAATGATTTTCTTGAAGGATTTATCCTTTCCTATGATAACAAAGACTTGTCCGAAACTCTCGTTGCTGACGAACTAAGCAGATTGCTTATGAAAAAAGTGGCTTTGGAAAGAGCATACTGCGAAGCTGTTGATATTCTTTCCAACGGCGGACGGATTGAAAATGTTGAATTAAGCAATGCGATTGATGCTTTTGTACAGAAAAAGACTGGAATTTATTCCTTGTCATCAAAGACAAATCCGGAAGTAACAGAAGAAATTCTGAAATACTCACAGGAATTTTCAGAGCAGTATTGCAGAAGTACTCTTGGTAACAATATGCTTTCACCGAGCGTTAAAAATACTATGGAAGCACCGCCTGTTGTTGTCGTGAACGAAAACAGAGAAACAAGTACAGAACCTGTACCGTCTGAAATCCAGCCGTTATACGCAAAGGTAATGCTTGACGTATATCTGCAGAATCCGAATGTTGATGATATGGAAGCGGAAATGATTAAAAACGGCTATGGTGATTATGCGTTTGATGAAGATTTGTTCAAAGATATTCAGAAATTCGCCAAAGAACAGCACAATCTGCATTTTGAAAACGGCAAGCCTGTTGCTGAAAATGACGGAAGACTGTATGACACAACTTCTCCTGAAATCAGGGCTGTTTTTGAAACGAATTTTGTTTCCGAGCAGTTCCCAGATAATCCGAATGCACTTGAACAGGCAAAAATGAAAACACCTGATGTTCCTGCTCCGACTGTTGAAGAAAAACAGCAGCCTGTTGAAACAAGACAGGAAGAACCTGTTCAGGAACAGACAGAACCTGAAAATGTTCCTTCTGCACCAGAAGACAAGCGTGAAGAAGTATCTGCTGATGAATATCAAAAGCTGAAAGAATACATCAAAGAGGGAGCAAAAAGCTTACTGATAGCTGCCGTTGAATTCGGAACATTAAACAATCGTTGCCAAATCTATGCAAATTCTTGGTTAAGACAATATGATGAAGGAATGCAGCACATTCTCGGCTACAAAAATGTAGAAATACTGAATCAGCTTCTTGAACAATTAGAAGAAGTGATTGATAATCCAAAAGATTATTTAGAAATTACTGGTGATATGTGGCGAGGCAAGGAATATCATTTTTCACCGCAGGCACTTGCAATCATTGAAAATGTATCTGAACAATGCCTTACTGAACTTTACAGAACACCTGAAACACCTGAAAAGGATAACAAGCCTGCTCCTGATTATCCAACAATGGACTAATGACTATGAAAGAGTGGACTGATAACTATGAAAGAAATTACAATTGAAGAACTGTATCAGAAAGCAGAAAGACTGAATGAAAAAGCGAAAACAACAGATATTGAACCGCCGTTTGTTCGCAGAAATATTGCGAAAACAGCAGAACGAATCGCCAATGCTGTCGGATATTCCGACAGTATGGCAATTCTGACAGATTATGATGCAGACGGTATCTGTTCTGCTTATATCATGCAGAAAACATTACAGGGCATGAACCCTGATTTACAAGTAGATGTTGTCTGCAACGACCGCAGAGGTGCTTATGGTGTCCCCTCATTTGTTGTTCCTAATCCTGATACACGATACATCATTCTGGATATGGGGAGCAATGAACTGGATAATATCAGAGAAAAGTTTGGCGAAAATACATTCATTATCGACCATCATCTGATAGAAGACGAAAAAGTTCGTATGGAATTCATGTTTGATACAGCACTTTTGAATCCGCACTGTCTGAACGAAAATGATTCATTGAATGCAGATTATTGTGCAACAGGACTTGCTTACCGTATTTATACGGAACTTGCAGAAAAATATCCTGCACTTTCCGAACAAAAATTACAGAACACCATACAGGTAATGGCTTGTATTGGAACAATAACAGACATGGTAAATGTAGCTGATGAACATTCGCAGAACCGTTTTATCATTCAGCAGGGGCTTGATGTGATTCATCATGCTGACAAAAACAATATAGATGAAACTTTGCATTATGTACTGGAACAGACAGGAGTACTGAATGAAACGGCAACTGCAAAAGATATTGCATTCAATACGGGTTCGTTCATTAACAGTGCATCACGCATGAGCAGTGTGATTCAGGATAATGGTGCAATGCTGATGTATCAGGCATTGACAGGAACAGATACCGGAAAAATTGACACATTGCTTGCATTGAATCAGCAAAGAAAAGATATGGTAAAGGCATTGCAGGATGACAGATACCATATTTTTTTACAACAGGAACGCTTTTCAGACAGCAATATTGCAGTTTATGTAGCAGAAAATATTCCGCCTGCTTTCTGCGGACTGGTGGCAGGAAAGCTGACAGAAGCGACAGATAAGGCAATTATCTGCCTGTCATGGCATGATGATACACAGACATTTTCAGGAAGTGGAAGAAATACAGCAGGGCAGAGCAGTCTGAAAGAATTTATGGATATGGTAGTATCTTCACCAGAAGCAGAGGGCATTGAAATCAAATACGGCGGTCATACTGATGCAATCGGTATTTCAGGACTGAATGATGCAGATTTGCTGATAAGTGCAATCAAAGCACATGAACAGGAAATGGTAAGGCAGGAGCAGGAAATTACCGTATTGAGACTGCCTGTTTCTGAAATGATGAATCCTGAAACAGTAAAAGATTTGCAGTTGTTAGAACCGTTCGGCACAGGATTTAAACTTCCGCCTGTTCTTTTAGAAGGGACGATTAGTAATGCAAGAACATTGGCAGGTAATAAAAGCTGGAAAAGTTTTAGTCTGACAGATGCAGATGAAAACAGCGTAAAAATTACCGACTGGTCTTTTACCAGAGAAAAATATCCGGTGGATATACAGGGACAGGCAAAGTTTCTTGCAGAAGTCGGTATTTCCAATTTCAGAGGAACACATATCGAATGTTCAACTGTATGGAATCAGCAATTGTTTCAGGAACGTATACAGGAGATAGAACAACAGATGCTGATACCATTAGAACCTGTTCAGAAACAGACGAATATTACGAGATAAAGGAGAAAATCTATGGGACACGCAAGAATAGTAAAAAAAGATAATTTTGGCAAAGCAGTTCCACAAGGATATGATACTACTAAGCTTTCCAATGTACAGAATTTTGCTGACAGACTTGGGGCAGAACTTGAACAAGCCGGAAGAATTGCACCGAATGATGCAATCTGGATAAAGCATAATCCGAGTACCGGAAATCTTTCTCTTGAATTTTCAAGCAATCAGAACAAATATTATGTGAATTTGAATTCTGGCAGCTTATCAGGAAATCCGCAAGATGTAAGGGGGTTTTTGAGCGATAGAACGCCTGATGCTCAAATCACCAGTATTCTGAATCAGCTTTCCGGAAAACAACAGGGCTATCAGAACGGCTATCAGCGAAACAATTATCAGCAGTCTTCACAGGGCGGTTATAACGGCGGTAATCAGTATGCAGGAAGACCTGTACAGAACAGCTATCATAACAATGGCTATCAAAACGGCTATAACGGAAATCAGGGCGGTTATCAAAGAAACGGCTACAATGCAGAAAACAACGGTTATAATGCAGGCGGTTATCAGAACGGCAATACACAGCAACAGAACGGATATACCCCTTCTATGGTAGGCGTAAACAAAGAACTTGACAGAAATGCACCTGCTGTAGCTGTAGCTGTAAAGGCAGCAGTAGCACTCGGCAATCAAATTGCCGAAAGAATCGGACTTCAGCCACAGCCACAATCTCCAATCTGGGTTAATCCTGATAATTTCGGCGGATTATCTCTTACATTGAAATTAGTTGACAAGAAATTAGGCGAAAAAACTGTTTATTTTTATCTGAATCAGCAGTCCTTAATGCAGGGCAATGGAGCAATTTCAAAAATTGCTGATTTAAATAATGCATTAGATGGAGAAACAATACAGTTACTTATGAATGAATTTGCGGTTCAGAATAACAATATTTTTCTCGGACAGGAAACAAGGAAAGCGGTATCATATGATAACGCAATTGCTGAAGCCGTAAAGACTGTCGATATGACTGCAAGCCACATTGCAAACATTATTGCCAATATGCCTGAAAAACCTACTTACATAGGGAGAAATAATGAACAGCATAGTTCAGGAATCATTATCAATGCAAAGCACAGAGAAGACAGTTCTGCAATTGATGTAACTATAAGTATTACAGATAAAAAAAGTACGCTGAATATAGGATTTTCAGCAACATCTATTACAAAACATAACCCTGCTATAAAATATATGCAGATTTATCCAAAGGAAACAGAAGCAAGCCCGATACTGCAAAGCATCCTGACAGAAATTGAACAGAATCCTAAAATTGCAAAAATGGAAGATTATCGTTATCATACAGCAAAAGGGAATCCTGAAAAAATTACAGCACAGGAAACCGTACAGCCTACAGATACAATCCGTATTTCTGATATGGTAAATGTGCAGGACAGTTTTGTGATGCAAGGAATTGAAAAAATGAAACTTCTTGCAAGGGATATTCAGGCGAATCTTGAAAAAAGCGGAATCAATAACGTTCCTGTTGTGTTTGTTGGAAAACATGGAAACCCACCTGCATACGTTGCAAATATTGAAATTGCAGACGGAAACTGCCAGATGAAACTGTTTGTCAGTGACAGTTCTCTGAAAAAAGAAAGTACTCCCCATATTTATGATTTTAGTGCTTACGACCATGCAAGAGGTATTCAGGGCAGAGAAAAACAGCTTACAGATACGCTGAAAAAAGCAATGAGTATCATTGAAAACAGCGGATATTTCAGAGATACGGAACTGCAGAGTTTTGCAAAAGAATACAATAGCAATCCTGAACACAAGACAACAACTGCTGTTTATCACAGAGCAGGAGATATTTATTCCAACTTTGGGAAGACAGCAACTGTTAATACTGAAATGGTAGAAATTCTTTCCAAAGATGGTGTCAACAAGGCAGTGCCAATGGCATATCTCAATGCACAGACAGGAGAAATTGATGTACTTGTCAAAACACCGAATATGAATATCATGAGCAGTCAGCTTTCCCCTAAAGCAGTGGAAACACTGGCAAGCAATTATCTTTCGGTGGAATCCATGCAGACAGTATGCCGTATTGCACACATTCCTGAACCGCAGAACAAAGCACATGATATGATTGAACAGGCTGAAAACGCAGGAATCCATACTATGGCAGAAACAAAAAAGCCTGCTCCCCCACAGTCTAAGAGAGATTTTCTTACAGATGTCAAAGTTACCATGTCCATTGACAGTCAGCAGTTCTCACAGAAACCGTCCGGTGGTGAAATCGGCGGTATCAAAGCAAGGCTTGCAACGAATCCCCCAAGAGAATACAGTATCAAAGAAGTGATGATGGCTTCTAATGCAGGAAAAACTGTTTGTCCGGCAGTTGTTGTGCCTGCCGAAAATAAAAACGGCAATCTCTCTCACAATGAAAACGGCTGGCAGTCACAGCAGATGTTCTTCGTGGATATTGACAATTCCATTCCTGATACACATATTCCGCTGACAAAAGAACAGGGATTTTTAACCATGCGTGATGCATTGAATCTCTGTGCTGAAAACAATATCAATGTTGTTTCCATGTATGAATCATTCAGCAGTACCCCTGATTTTCAGCGTTTCCGCATGACAGTCCTGCTTCCTGAACCTGTAACAAGCCTTGAAGAACAACATAAAGTAGTACAGGGATTGACTTCTGTTTTCGGACAGGCAGCAGACCAGAAGTGTTTTAACGGTGACAGAATTTTTTTTGGCAATGCTCCGAATCAGCATTCATATCAGATTGTAAAGGACGAACAGCACCTTTATACTGCAAAAGAAACTTTGCTGAATCTTTATGAAAAGAATGTTGCACCCTATCAGCATGAAACCGCACATGATGAAGAATCAGATTATGTAGGAACTCTGTTTGATGCTCCAGACGATTTTGTACAGGAATCTATGAATCCTGAAGAAGATTTGTATACGGTAATGGAACGTCTTGATTCACAAGGATTTCGTGGGTCTTTACAGGACTTGAAACAAGCTTCCGGCTATCAGGGCAGTACGGATTCATTAAAAGAATATGTAGAAAACTGCGGTTTCAACAATCTGGTAATTCAGCAAAAAACACAGCAGGATAAAATTGCTGGATAATAGCCTTAGTCGAAATGCACAATTCCTGAACAAGATATAATCAAAATATCAGACAATAATTTCACAAATATTGCTTGACAAATGTCATGAAATGTGATATAATAATAACAGTGAGGGACAGGAAAACTGATGAAAAGGAAACCCTCATATAAATACATTTAAAAAGGAGTTTTATTTATGGCAAATTTCAACAACGGCTATCAGCAGGGTAACGGCGGTTATCAGCAGGGCAATTTCCAGAACGGCAACGGCGGCTATCAGAATCAGAACAACGCTCCGTACAATCTCTGCACTGGTTTTGCACTTCGCTGCTTCAACGTAAAGCAGAATCAGAATGGTACTCTGACACTGAATTGTGCGTTTGCTTCTCCTGCAAAGAAAAATCCTGACGGCACACCTGTAATCGGGCAGAACGGCGGAAAGGTATATCCTGCTCCTACTTACGTTCAGGTTTACTGTGATGCACAGAGATGCAATATGCAGGCTGCTGATTATACAGGACAGGCAATCAGCGTGGACGGTACTATCAAAGCAGGCAGCTATTTCTCTAATCAGCAGCAGAGAGAAATTCCGCAGCTTACCATTTTTGCAACTGCTGTAAGATTTTCTTATCCGAATCAGGGTAATCAGGGCGGAAACGGCAATTACCGTGGCAATGGCAATCAGAACGGCTACAACAATCAGGGTAACTTCCAGAACGGCAACGGTTATCAGGGCGGTTATCAGAACAACGGCAGAAACTTTGGCAATCAGAATCAGGGGAATCCGCAGAATTTCAACGGACAGGGCAATTTCCAGAATGGTGGCAATTTCCAGAATGGCGGTAATTTTCAGAATCAGGGAAACGGCAATCCACAGAATTTCAACGGACAGAATAACGGTGGCTATCAGAATCAGGGAAATTTTAACAATCAGCCCTATCAGAACGGCAATCAGGGAAATGCACAGAATTTCCAGAACGGTGGCAATTTCCAGAATGGCGGTAATTTCCAGAATCAGGGGAACAGCAATCCGCAGGGAAATCAGAATCCGCAGAATCAGAACAGTGATAACGGCAACAACGCTGAACACCCTGACAGCTTAGATGGTTTTGAAGAAATTATTTCTGACGGTGACATTCCGTTCTAATCGGTTTAATCAAATCAGTGAATAGGGTGTTTAGAGTTTTCTGAACACCCTTTTGGTTAAGGCGGTGAAAAAAATGGGACAAATCTATTTTCTGAACTTTAAAAAAAGTTATAATTTTCATGACATTTCAATTTACTGCCGAAAAGAAAACGGAATGTATCTTGATTTGACAGAATTTGAAATTGGTGAGAGCAATCGTGAAATTCTTCTGCCAACGAATGAACAGTATGTAATTTCATTCATCAATACGATTGCGACACGGCACAAATGCATTTCTGAAACTGATTTAACGGAATTACAGATACTTGCAAATCTGAAATCAGACAGATTCGTAAAGCAATTGAAACGGTGTGCAGGAAAAGAAGACGAAGGAGATAATCTTCTTGCATTGTATTGTGCCAAAACGATTGTAAACTACAATTACGGAAAAGGAATGCTGATTGAAGAAGAAAGCACCGAAGAAAGTGGAATTTATGCTTTTACAAGACATGATGGCTGCAATCATTATCCTGTTGTGCTGAAAAAAGAATTTAGGAGAATCTGATATGAAAAAGAATAATTCAATAAAAGCAATTTTTCTTTCCATCAGTGGTATTGCTATTGTAGCAGGCGGAATTTATGCATTTATTTCAGATATGCATAAAAATATCCGTGAATCTGGAATAATTGAACAAGCAGAAAACAAGGCAGAAGAAAAAGTACAAAATGCACAGCAGATTATTACTTCATTTGAAGAAATGGGTAAGATTGCAAAGAAAGAAATTTCAAACGAATATGCCGTTTATATTGAAAATAGTCCTGACGAAGCAAATGCTGAAAGAGATATTGTTACAGTGGCAAAAGTAGTTGACGGTGATACATTAAGGGTAATTTATGACGGAACAGAAGAAGAAGTCAAAGTCCGTCTGATTGGTGTCAACACACCAGAAAGCGTTGCACCTGAAACATACCGAACTGAAAATACAGCAGAAGGTAAAAAAGTATCGGAACTTGTCAAGGAAAAAATTCAGGCAGGAGATACGCTGTATCTGGAATATGATACCAGTGAAACGGACAGATACGGCAGAGTGCTTGCCTATGTTTATTTTTCAGACGGCATAATGATGCAGGAATGGCTTCTGGAAAACGGTTATGCAGAAGTTTATACATTAGAGCCTGATACCAGATACGCAGAGCATTTTGAAGAACTGGAACAGCAGGCAAAAGAGCAAAATATAGGAATATGGAATGCAGATTTTACAGATAACTGAAAGGAAATTTTATTATGAAAATCACAAAAAGAATCAAGAAGGCACTTTCCGTATTTTCCGCAATGGCAGTAATCGGCTGTATGGCAGGAACATCTGCTTTATCCACATCAGCAGGCTGCAATATCTGCTACACCTGTGATGAAGGAGCGTGGGTAAGAGCCACACCGGATTATGCAGACAACATTATCGGTCATATTCCGCAGGATTCTGTCATTCAGGTAGCAGAAACAGAAGGTGACTGGGGACTGATTGAATATGAAGACAGCTATGGTGCAACACTGATTGGCTGGACTGACCTTGACAGATATACTCCGTTGATTCTGGATGACGATTATTCATTTATTGAAATTCCAGAAGATGTGAAACAGTCTGCTGACAAGAAAATGATATATGCTTATCTTGCAGGAGAAATGAGCCTGAATGAAGCAGCGGCTGATGCAGCTATGGTAAATATAGGGTGTGAAAGCAATTTCAATCCGACAGCTTATACAATTGACACAAATGGTCTGCCGTCTTTCGGTTTATGCCAGTGGAACGGTGAACGTTATGACAAACTGATAAATTTCTGCAATGCGAATGGACTGAACTGCAACAATCCAGATTCACAGATGAAATATCTGGAATATGAATTTCAGCATGATTACCGTACACAGTATGATACTTTGCTGAATGCTGAAAACAGTGCAGTTGGCTGCTATGATGCAAGTTATTACTGGGCATCAAAGTTTGAAGTATGTGCTTCACGTTACTGGGAAAGCAGAGCAGAACAGGCATATTCCTATTACACCGTCAATAATTGAATAAGAAAAGAAAGAGAGGAAAACTTTTATGACAGAAGCAGAAAAAAAGAAGATTGAAGAACTTACTCTTGCAATCAATCAAAAAACAGAACAGGCAAATAAGCTGAAAGCAGAAATTCTGAAATACAAAGAAGAACGCACGGCTCTGAAACTTCTACCGTTTCACGCAGGTGATGAAGCTATCTGTACACTTCCTGACAATAAAAACACGCATGGAAAACCGTTCAGATGTATCATTGAAATTTCCGGTGATACGGTATATGCTGCACCTTTTAAGAAAGACGGCACAGTTTCAGGACGGCATTATATGATTGTTCCGGCAGAAGGGAACACCTATGAAGAATATTTACAGAAAGGATAATAACTATGGCTGATTTTCAATTACACGAGAATATGGAAAATGTAAAGGACAGTATGCAGTTTGACAGTGGCACACTGATTGCAGAATATCATGACAATGATTTTTCTGCCGAAATTGAAGTTCTTGGAGAAGTCCGCATTATTTTTGAAAACGAAGTATATAAAACACCGTCTGATTTTCCACAGGAACTTCAGAAAATCATTGCAGAAGGAAATTTATACAATGATGAAAGAGTAGAAGTCGGTGAAAATAACTGGTTTGAAATTACTATCATTGACAATAACAAAAATATGACCGTTGATATTGGTGATGACCCTGTTGTTAATATTGAAGGAATGAATGCGGAACAAATCGAAACATTGTGTGCTGAAATGGTAAATGAAATCAGAGAAAACCTGAAAGAACTCAATCAGGCAAAACAAGCTGAATTTAACAATGATTAGCAAGAAATCCCCTACCTCTGTAGGTGGGGGAGTATGTCACAAGATAAGTAATCCGCAGAAAGGCAGCGTATGTTATGGGTGTAAAATACTATGGAACAGAACGCCCTATGTCAATGGGGGCTTTTCCGAAAAATCCGGCTGATAATCAATTATTGTCCGTTATGAATTTTGATGAAAAAACATTCTGTCCTGAAATCGGCAGAGAAGCATACGGTTATGCAGAATATGAAAATCCTCTGTCTGATGCAGATACAAAGGATTATGAACTGGCAAAAGAAGGTATGAAATTATTTTACTGTGTTACCTCTTCCTTTGATGATAAAGGACATACAATGGCAAAAATCACCAAGACGATTGAAGCAGAGGAAATACCGGAAAACAGCAGTAAAGAAACAAGCCGTAAAACAATTTACAATGACTGGTTTGACAATTATGAAGAAGCAAAAAAATTTACAGAAGATGTTCTGGAAGAGAATGAACCGGACAAGCCAGTACAGTCGCAAAAGGAATATGTCTGTGCTAATCAAGAGCCGAAAGGACATTTCTATGGTGTCAATACTATCAGCCATAATATGATTATGTATGACAGAAAACATTCAAGGCTTGCGAACGGCTTTATTTTCGGACAGTCCGGTTCTGGTAAAGATTTCTTTACAAAAGA
>Ga0326514_10000212_pt1 | contig 37260 bp, 39 predicted proteins | sample 3_2548_0518_D_FD_203653 | JGI IMG/M metagenome (GOLD analysis project Ga0326514, IMG submission 203653) | Bovine rumen microbial communities from UC Davis, California, United States - 3_2548_0518 | ecosystem: Host-associated > Mammals > Digestive system > Stomach > Rumen | place: USA... | reverse complement strand
TTCCAAGATGGATGACGGTAACTCACTCGTTCAGGTTGTTTCCTGGTACGACAACGAGAATTCTTACACATCTCAGATGGTAAGAACAATCAAGTACTTCGCAGAGCTCGGCTAATAGCTGATTTACAGTACAGATTATTTGAGGCGTCTCTTATGAGGCGCCTCTTTTAGTACTATAGTAATTAATAAATAAGGTGGAAGATCGTATTCGCTGTCGGATATCGGATCAGAGGGTTATCCCGACAACTGTGACTTCAGGAACAGACAGGAATCTGAACGGCATAACACCGCATCCCAAACCTCTTGAGATAAATACGGTTGTGCCTCCGATATTGTAAACACCTTGTACAGCCCCCATGTTAGGAAGCTTGTCGTGTCTTCTTAATACGCAGAATTCAATTCTGAACGGGAACTTCATCTGTCCGCCGTGAAGATGACCTGAGAGCATAAATTCGGGCCTTGTCGAAGGAGTAAAATGCAAAAGCGCATCAGGATCATGAACTATCAGGATGACAGGCTCATTTCCCTCTAATTCGGGCATCTTGTGCCATACGCGGTTTTTCCTTCCTGTATCAGACAAACCCGTCAAAACAGCCTTAGAACCGGTTTTACGGGATGTGAGAGTAAGATGCGTATTATCAAGACTCGTAAATCCGGCCTTTTCCGGTATGTTACTTACATAGATATCGTGATTTCCGGATACTCCGTAAAAAGGTATGTTCAGTTCTTTACAGCAGGAAGAAACCGCATTCAGGTATTTAAAGCCTTTTGCAGCGCCTTGTTTATAAGAACTCATGTCACCACCGAATATTACGGCATCCAAAGGTTCAGCCGCATGGGCCTTCCTGATGGATTCACATATTCGCTTTGAAGATACCGGACACCATTCGGCATGTGTATCAGAGAAAAATACAAATCTGAAATCTGTATTTTTTTTCAGGCCATTTTGAACCATGGGAAGTTTTTTTATGGATATTGAATCAGCAGATGAATCATCTGCCGGAGACTTTTCAAGTATTGCTTTGTCCTGGTCGAGAAAAAAGGGTTCTATAAAACACCATAAGATATAAAGCAGAATAATAGCTGAAACAGCCGTTAAGACCACATCAATCTTATCCATTATCAGGACAGTTCTCCTTTTTTCTTAATTATATAATATGCAGGTGCCAATCGTGTGTTATAATTCATACAATGAAATTGATTTTTGAGGAGGAATTTTAGGATGCCTAAGACAGAAATCACATACGAGATCGTCCAGCAGATCGGTATTCTCAAGGAGAATAAGTCCGGTTGGCAGCGTGAGCTTAATATCGTTAAGTGGAATAACGGTAAGCCGAAGCTCGACATCCGTGATTGGGGCCCGAACCATGAGAAGGTAGGCAAGGGTATTTCTCTCGATTTCGAAGAATACAATACTCTCAAGGCTTATCTTGAAGATGGCGACTTCACTTCTCTCGACGAGTAATATTTCGTTATAATTTCAGGTTATTTGTTTTTGATATATATATGGCGCGTGTCAATGCGTCATGATTAAGTATGAGAAGCGAAGAACGAGCGGGTATTATTTCAGTAGTAATGCTTTTTTTGTGGGGGACTCTGATTGCAGAGCCCTTCCATATTTTTGCGCGGTATATTGCGAAGGCCATAGGGTATGCGACTAAAGGTTTGGGTGACCACAGCATACTTGCCGCCCTTATTACATATGTCGTCGTGGTTGCTGCAATTGTTCTTTTGCAGTTGTTGTCACAGACAAAGTTAAGGAACTTTATGCCCTGTATCTTATCGGCAGGCTGTATTGCCATGCTCGTCATAAGGGGCATCTTCAGATCTTATGTGGATTACGGTGAGGCCATCAGCCTTGCGGTTCCGGCTATCGCGGCGATCATTTTTTATCTGACCAAGTTTGAGAAGGGCCTTAAGTGGTATACGGATGTATACACCTATTCGCTTAGCATTGCGCTCATCAATTCGCTTCTGTTTGTTCCGGTTGCAAAGCTCAACGGCATAGTTGATAAGATTCTTTATATTACTAATTATAATGATATTAATATAACTGCTCCTTTTGCCGGACTTGCAGGAATACCCGAATTTGTCTGGGGCTTGTTTTTAACTGCGTTTGCAGTGCTTCCGATAATCTATTTTGCTACTTCGAACAAAAGGAAATGATATGGAACAGTTAGATTTATTCGCTGCTTTGCAGGGTGAAGATCAGGAGAGAAATGAATATCTGGAGCTCGTAAAGAAGCTCAACCACTTCGCTGAGCTTTACTATTCCAAAGATGAGCCTGAGATATCGGACTACGAGTACGATACCATGAATAACAGGCTCAAGGAGATCGAGAAGGAACATCCCGACTGGATCGTTCCAGAATCACCTTCAAAGAGAGTCGGCTGGAAGGCAGAGAAGGGCGTTCTCGTTAAGCATAATGTTCCGATGTTATCACTCCAGGATGTTTTCGAGAAAGAAGAAGTATATGAATTCGTAAACTCCATGATCGAAGAATTCGGCGACGAGGCTGAGTTCCTTGTAGAGACAAAGATTGACGGTCTTTCCATGGCTCTCCGTTATGAGGAAGGCGAGCTCAAGCTTGCTGTTACCAGAGGTGACGGAATAACCGAAGGCGAAGACGTCACAATGAACGCAAAGCAGATCCCTGACGTTGTCCTGAAGATGAAAGAGCCTGTTCCCTATATCGAGATCAGAGGCGAAGTCTACATGACCAGAAAGGCCTTTGAGAGCGTTAACGCCAAAGCAGAGGAAGAGGGAAAGAAGACTTTTGCAAATCCCAGAAACTGTGCGGCAGGAACGTTAAGACAGATCGACACCAGGATCACCAAAGAAAGAGGATTGTCCCTCTTCATATTCAACGTCCAGGAGACGAAGGGCGTTACATTCAATACTCACCTTGAAGGATATGAATACCTTAAGCGCAACGGCGTCAAGGTAATCGAGAACTGCTATAAGTGCAAGACCGCTGACGAGGTCTGGGATGCAATCCAGAAGATAGGCGATATGAGAGGCGAACTCGAATACGATATCGACGGCGCGGTAGTTAAGCTCAATAATCTTTCCGAAAGAAGCAAACTCGGAAACACAATCAAGTTCCCCAGATGGGCTGTCGCATATAAGTATCCGCCGGAAGTAAAAGAGACGCGTCTTCTTGACGTTGAAGTCAACACGGGCAGAACGGGAAGGGTAACGCCTGTTGCCGTTTTCGAGCCCATCAGTCTTTGCGGAACAATGGTATCCCGTGCGACTCTCCATAACCAGGATTTCATCGACCAGTTAGGACTTGGCATCGGTGATACCATTCTCGTATATAAATCAGGCGAGATCATCCCCAAAGTAAAGGACGTAAATAAAGCTAAGAGACCTTCGGACTGGCAGCCTTATAAGATGCCTGAGAATTGTCCGGTGTGCGGCCACAAGCTCGCAAGAGATGAGGGCGGCGTTGATCTGAAGTGCATGAACTTAATGTGCCCCGGAACGCTTGTAAACCGCATCGTTAATTTTGTCTCGCGTGACTGCATGGACATTAAGGGATTTGGTTCCGAGTACATTAGAAAGCTTACTGAAGAAAAGTATCTTAAAGACATAGCTGATGTTTTCGAGCTGAAAGATAAGAGAAATGCGCTTATCGAAGGCAAGCTTTTAGGCCTTGAGAAGAATACCGACAAGCTCCTTAATGCCATCGAGACAGCGAAAACAGAGACACCGGCCGACAAGGTTCTGGCAGGTCTCGGTATTCCGGGAGTAGGCAAAGCAACAGCCAAGGAGCTGATAAGGACATTCGGTTCGATAGATGCAATCGCTGAAGCTGATAAGGACGCACTGTCTGCGGTTCAGGATATCGGAGAGATCTCAGCTGAAGGAATCTACAATTTCTTCCGTGACGAAGGCAACATAGAACTTCTTAAAAGGCTTAAAGATCTCGGCTTAAACTTTGCAAAAGCAGAAAATGAGGTTCAGGGATCTTCTCTTGCAGGACTTACATTCTGCATTACCGGAACTTTGGAAGGAATGTCCAGAAGCGAAGCGGAGGCTCTTATCGAGAGCAACGGCGGCAAGCCTGTATCTTCTGTATCGAAGAAGACGTCATATCTTCTCATGGGTGCTGATGCAGGTTCCAAGGAACGTAAGGCCAGAGAGCTAGGCGTTCCGATAATCGGGATCGATGAGCTTAAGGATATGATCGCTAAAGGGTGATATGCCATGAATGTTAATGAAGAGAAAGCAAGGATAAGAAAAGAGATCAGGAGAAGAAGAGAACAGTTATCTTCTTCCGTCTTATCAGACATTGAGAAGTCTCTTCCGGACTTCATTTCCGCTATCGATGACAGCGAGCTTAAGAAAGAACTTAAGAATGCAAAAAGGGTCGCGCTCTACAGATCGATCAACGGGGAAGTTCCCGTTGACGGACTTGCAGGATTCTTTATGTCACAGGGTAAAAAATGCTGTTTTCCGAGAATCGAAAACGACACCATGGTCTTCTGTGACTGCGACAGTCTTGAAGACGGTGAATTCGACCAGTCGTCCATAGGAATAAAAGAACCAGTCAGCACAAAGCACGTGGTCGATCCTAAAGACATTGATGTTGTAGTGCTGCCTGCGGTTGCATATAATGAAGAAGGTACAAGGCTTGGAATGGGCGGAGGATTTTACGACCGTTACATCGGAGATTTAGGTTCTGACAGACCTTATCTTTTGGGGATCTGTTATGAGTTCCAGATCTGTTCTGATGTACCGGGAACGGATAATGACATAAGCGCTGATTTTATTGCCGTGATACCGGAAGAAGAATACGGGGAGTAAATAGCAGGGAATGCGTTATTTTATTGTTAATCTGGCTGTTCATTTGTTGGTTACGATACTGTTTGTCGTGCTGACATGCATACGCGCCGGATATAACAGAAGGAAGAAGACCAAGCATGTCGTTACTTACTTTTTCCCCATTGCATTTGCGCTAGTTGCCATAGTCGACATCGTATTGTATACGGCCCCCAGACTCATGGACATCAACAGCCTTATCAACAACAATTACTATTACCATACAGGTGCAGTCGAGGATATCGGATTTATGAAAAATTACTTCGTCATTGACGGAGATTATTACTATATCAATCCGCTTCGTAACAAGCTTACCGAAGGTGATGTCGTCAGAGTAAAGCACACACCTTATTCATTATTCACGGTCGATATCACGACCATAACCGAAGCTGAAGAACCTGAAGAGAGTGACTCTGTTACGGAAACCGTGTGATAAAAAATGAGACCAGTCTCAATTTTTGCGCAAAAGTCTCAAATACGGGCCTGTTTTTTCAATTTGCGGCACTTTGTCCCCACAACTTAATGTTAAGGTCGTAAACTCTCCTTAAATCAAAACCGGAGGTGAGTGACCTATGGAGAACAGAAATTGGAATCAGGGTTCAGTGGAGATGTCGGTTGTATGCAGCGACTTAAGTCTTCTCGAGAACATCAATTTACTATTAAAGCAAAAAGGCGTTATTGCAGTTGAAGATGAGATGGGAGTTCTGCATTACATCGTTGACGGAAGAAGCGACAGAGGTTCCGTCGCAGGCAGGGTCACCGCGATAAATCCGGCTAAGACTGCAGGGCAGGAAAAACAGGAAGCCTATCTCGATCTGTGCATTAAGACAGTGCTTAGAGAGTACGGCTTTGACATGTCTCTCATGGGAACTATGCTGATATACAAATCGGTATATAAATCCGTCAAAAGATGCGTACCCGCACCGGCCACCATGAAGAGCATGTACATTGATACAGGCAAAGAGCTTGGATTGACCATTGAGCAGTCCGAGAGAAACGTACGGTATGCCATCACGAAGAGCAGTCTTAAGAGCATGAGGAGCAGGGCAGTAGTAAAGTGCATACAGACCAGGACTGAAAGGCGTTTGGGATTAAGAGATCCTCTGGACTGACATAAAAAAGGCTCCGTTGAACGGAGCCTTTGGAAATCAGATGTACGTAAGAATTACTTCTTCTTGCCCTTCTTAGCGTTAACCTTATCCTTAAGTGACTTACCAGCCTTGAATGTAGGAACTGTGGAAGCCGGAATCTTAAGAGCAGCGCCTGTAGCAGGATTGCGGCCGCTTCTAGCTGCGAGCTTCTTTGTCTTGAATGTACCGAAGCCTACGAGAACGACTTTGTCATTCTTTACGAGTGCGCCTTCGATAGCACCGAGTGTTGCCTTAAGAGCTGCTTCTGCATCCTTCTTGCTGAGGCCGGCATCAGCTGCGATCTTGTCAATAAGCTGTGACTTGTTCATGTGGTATCCTCCTGTTATTTAGCCGCTGAAAGGCTTATTTTTCGTAGTTTCATTATTGATTTATTACAAATATATGTCAATAGTTTTCGGACATAAAATACAAGAAATGATTATATTTATTGCCTATATTTCGGGCGTTTCAGACAGGTGGGCAGTCGAAATGACAGGTTAGATAACGGAATAGTCAGGTAATAGGAAATAAATATCGTTTTTATTACAAGATTTATTCGTTCTGATAGTGTATGATTTGAGTTGCGAAAAACTAATCGGAGGTAACAAGATGATAGTTACAAAAGATACGATTATCGGAGATGTTGTAATGCAGGATGAAGGCATTGCACCTATCCTTATGGCTTCCGGACTTCACTGCCTCGGCTGTGTAATGGCTTCCGGTGAGACAATTGAAGAGGCTTGCATGGTTCACGGTATGGATTGCGATGCTCTCGTAGAAGAGATCAACAATTATTTCCAGTCATTAGGCTGATTCTGCGGATATAAACTTATCTGATAATAAGGTCATCTCGATTGAGATGACCTTTTCTATTTGCAATAACGGATATTAATATGAAGCCGACATTATTACTTCGAACTTTGTGCCTTTTCCGAGTGTACTCGTTACGTTGATCTCTGCATCGTGCTTGTCGCAGATGAGCTTTACGATTGCAAGGCCCAGACCGGTTCCCTTGATGTTTACGCCTGAGTTGTGAGCTCTGTAGAAACGGTCGAAGATTCTCGGAAGGTCCTGCTCAGGAATGCCAATTCCGTTATCTTCAACTGTTATATGGATCTTCTGCGTTGCTATATGCGATTCGTCACCGCTGCGCCATGCCCTTATCACGATCTCAGCCTGAGGCCCCGTGTAGTTGATTGCATTTGATATGAGGTTCTCGAAAATACGTGAAAGCTTAGCAGGATCCGCTTTAACTATAAGCGAGTCTCGTGAAGGGATGTCCAGGGACAGATGTTTTTCGCTGTCTTCAAGATCCATGGAATACATGACCACCAGTTCGTCCAGCATCTCGGCGATAGATACGGAAGTGAAGTGGAAGTCTGAATCGCTCGATTCCATTCTGGTAAGCTCCATGATGTCAGAAACGATCCTTTCCATCTGCTCTGAACGGCGGACGATGTTGTTCAGATATGAATTGCGTTGTTCGGGTGTAAAGTTATCCTGTGCGTTGAGGAGAAGTTCGGCATATCCTCTGATCGCGGTAATAGGTGTTCTTAAGTCGTGGGATACGTTGCTTAAGACGTTTTTACGTGCTACCTCACCTTCAAGAAGCCTCTTGTTTGTAAGGACGAGGTCGCGGTTGATCTCTGAAATGAATATGGTCTTTTCTCTTACCTGACGCTTAAGTACCGCAGCATTTCTCTGGATCTCGCGCTGCTGGTTTATATACGTCGATACGAGCGTTACCTCTGCTATGAGCGAGAAGATAACGAAGATGTTGCTGTATGTCGGAATCGTGTAGACGATCATGCTGTCCATGAGGATCGTCAGATAGAGTACCAGGAACATAAGGCAGAAGAGCAACGCCCAGAGGAGGACCCTCTGATTCTCTTTGTTATAGAAGAAAAGGTCAATAAAGATGGAGAGCGTGACTGTCGCAAGAGCAAACATCAGCGCAATGAATTCAGGCAAAAGTATTCCCGTAAAGATATCAAAGATGTAGTAAATGACTATCATTGTCAGACCGACAACAAATACAAAGTAATGCGCTTTCCTGAGCAAAGCAAATTTGCTTTGTGTCTTTGAACCTGCGAAGTATTGTGAGTTCTCAAGGAAAGATGCGGAAGCAGCCAGTATCAGGAACAGGAATCTCAGATCAGCCCTTAAATGGCTGTCGACGGAGATGAAGCGGCAGTCTGTCAGATAGTATAAAAGGATGGCTGAGAAACTGATGAAGAACGAGACAAACAGCCATCTGTTTTTGGTGAAGCTCAAGATGAGGTTGGATCCTGCGATGAGTGCAACAAAGAAGATCAGCGTAACGATGGAGAAGTGACCTGCAGTGATGACCGTGCGGACGTCATTTGCGGTACCGGTCTCTATGATGGGCTCTGAAAGGATACCGGGGTTTGAGACCTTCGGTGTGCATGCGACAACGATCACTATGTCAAGTTTTCCGTTTTCGGGAATGACAGTACAGTAATCCGCAAATGCATTAAGGTTAAAGACGGGTGTTCTTGCGCCGATCCTGTCGATGTATTTTCCATTGCAGAAGATCCATGCAATACCGTTGAATTTATGGAAGATCAAAGATAAAGATTTAATATCCTTGTTGCAGTCGAAATGTCCGACATAAGCTGCACAGATACAATCAATATCATCTATTTCAAAATGCTGGTAGTTGATATCACCGTTCGAGTTGTGCCAGTTGGCAGAATAGTTGTAGTCGAACCAGCCGCGCCATGTATCACGGATCCTTACGTTATCCGCATAAGATCTGTGACTGTACAGGGCAGAAGAAGGCCAGTAATCCGGGATGGACATGTCGTCTGAAGTATGATCGAGAATGGCTTTTGTCATGTCGGGAGAAACGTTAGGGACAAAAGTCCAGCCTGAATTAACGTGGCTGCTGTAAGGACCGTCGAGCGCAAGTGCATCGCTTAATTCGAGCGTGCCTTTTTCGGTATTGATCTTCGGCGTTGAATCTGTGGTGAATGTAATACCGATGCTGATTATTCCGGCAGCAACAAGCATAAGCAGCATCGCGAAAATAAAGGCGATCATCGTTCCTCCGAATGATCTGCCGTGAGCATCAGAGCCCTTAAGCTTGAACTTAGCTAATCTGCTGTGCTTGTATTGTGCCATTTAATCTCCGGTGTTTTCACAAAAAGACAAGCGGGACTAATATTCTAGTCCCGCATTGATCCTTCGCAATTGTGTTAAATCAGAACTGTGTGTTCATGCTGTTCTTGACCGGCGGATAAGCGAATGAATATCCGATACCCCACTCAGTCTTAACGAAAGTAATCTCAGGTGCGATCTTTTCCATCTTCTTACGGAGGTAAGATATGTTAACCATTACGAGGTGGTTGTCGCACGGAGAATCATCGCCCCAAACATGAGAATAGATTCTTGTGAAAGGAACGATAACGTTAGGTGTCTCAGCCAGGAGGCAGAGAATATCGAACTCACGGTTTGTAAGATGTAAAGGCTTCTCCTTGAGAGTAACCTCACGTGTCTTGATGTTGATGCGGAGCGGAGGATACTCTACGAGGAATCCCTCGCTCTTCATATTACGCTTGATGTGAACGTTGATACGAAGGCTCAACTCAGGGAGTGAGTAAGGCTTTGTGATGTAGTCATCAGCGCCAACCTTAAATCCGTTGATTACGTCTTCCTGCTGATCCTTTGCGGTGAGGAAGATGATAGGACAATCTGTGAACTCCTTGATTTTTGGAGCAAGATCAAAAGCGCTTCCGTCAGGGAGCATTACGTCCAATACGATACATGAGAAGCTGTGAAGCTTGATCTTTTCGAGCGCCTCAGCACAATTTGTTGCTGTTACGACATCGTAGCCCTCGCTCTCGAGAAAATCACGGTTCAAGACCAGGATATCGCTGTCATCATCTACAAGAAATACTTTCTGCTTAGCCATTAATATACCTCCTGTTAACTTAAATAATGCTTAATCAGTTATTTCCCCAAATGGCGTCACGTATTCCGCGTGACGGTGTTTTATATGATTGTGATTTTTTGATAATTCACAACGATAGTATACAACACGTCAAAGTGTTTTTATATAGTTAAATGCAATAAGTTATAAATAATTTAAAATATAAAACCATATCAAACTGCCATTATAGAAAATATGTTCGGTTGATGTTATCATTTTTTTCATGAACAGGATTATCTTTCACATAGACCAGAACTGCTATTTTGCATCAGTGGAAATGATCTCCAGACCGGAGCTCAGGAACGTTCCGATGGCTGTGGCCGGTGATGCAAAATCAAGGCACGGCATCATCCTTGCCAAGAATGAACCTGCAAAAAAGTACGGTATCAAGACTGCCGAAGCAATCTGGCAGGCACAGGCAAAGTGTCCCAATCTGGTCCTTGTTGATTCCCATCACGAAAAGTATGAGTTCTATTCCCAAAAACTCAGGGAGATGTATTCCGAATATACCGACAGGGTAGAGCCATTCGGCCTAGATGAATGCTGGCTCGACATGACCGGCATTGTCAGTGATTTCACTGAGGCAGAGGAAGTTGCGCTTGAGATCAGAAACAGGGTAAAAGATGAATTCAAGCTAACATGTTCTGTCGGGATCAGTTTCAACAAAGTATTTGCCAAACTCGGAAGTGACTATAAAAAACCGGATGCCACCACTGTGTTTTCCGACAACGACTGGAAGGATAAGATCTGGCCTCTTCCGGTATCAGATCTTTTATTCGTCGGCAAACACACTGCGGAAAGATTGTCCAAGATCAATGTTAAGACCATAGGAGATCTTGCCCGGACCGATGGAGAATTCATCGGACGTTATCTCGGAAAAGCGGGCGTGATGTTATGGGAATATGCCAACGGCTTGGACGATGCTCCTGTAGCAGAATCAGGTTATAAAAGGATCCCGAAATCTGTCGGCAATTCCACCACTACGGCAGAAGACATGACCTCTGACAGACAGATCGAAAAGACACTTCATATGCTTTCAGAAAGTGTCGCGATGAGGCTTCGCAAGCATTCTCTTAAAGGCAGTGTCGTGCAGATAACGGTAAGGGATTGTGATCTCGGAATATATGAAAAGCAGAGGATCCTTTACAGGGCTACTGATGACGCGAAAGATATCTATGCTGCTGCAAAAGATCTTTTCAAGGAATCTTACGACTGGAACAAAGGGGTCAGGAGCATCGGCGTAAGATGTACAAAGCTTGTCAGATCAGACAGCGGTGAGCAGCTCTCTTTATTTACCGAAGTTAAGACATCAGAGCGTGACAGTAAACTTAATAAAGCGATCGATGACATCAACAGAAGATACGGAAAAAGCGTTGTAAAAAGCGCGGCTGAAGCTGACGGTTCTAATTGCAAGTGCAAACCTGCTAATATAGTAAATGATCCATTCCATCCGGAGGATGAATTCTGATGATAACGGCCAATCAGTATTTTCGCGATGTGTTCGGACACAAGATGTACAAGGCGTCCATAGCGCTTGATGTTACATGCCCGAACAGAGACGGAAGCAAAGGCTCAGGCGGATGCATTTTTTGTTCCGAAGGGGGCTCGGGTGAGTTCTCTGCAAAGTGTAAAACCACGATAACGGAACAGATAGAAGAGGCTATTGAACAGGTCAGGAAGAAGGCCGGAAAAGATGCCGGATACATCGCATACTTTCAAAGTTTTACAAGCACATACTGCGCTCCTGAATATCTCGAAAAAGTTCTGTCGGAAGCATCTTTGATAGAAGGTATTGAAGCCATATCCGTTGCGACAAGACCTGACTGCTTAGGCCCGGAGATCATGGAAGTCCTTAAACGCCAGGCCCGGGAGAAACCTTTATTTGTTGAGCTCGGACTTCAGACCTCAAGCGATAAGACGGCAGAACTGATCAACCGCTGTTATAAAACGGAAGAATATGTTAAAGCGGTAGCTGCATTAAAATCCATTGGCGCGAATGTAATCACTCATATCATTTTCGGTCTTCCGGGAGAGACGAAAGACATGATGATGGATACCGTTAGATTAAGCGCTGATGCCGGAAGCGACGGATACAAATTCACATGCCTTTACATACTCAAAAATACTCCGATGGAAACGCTCTATAATGAGAATAAAGTTGAGATACTTGAGATGGAGGAGTATTTTGATATTGTTGAAGAAGCGATCAGTATACTTCCCCAAACAGCCGTAATACACAGGTTTACGGGTGACGGTCCCAAGAAGATACTTATCGCGCCTTCCTGGACAAAGAACAAAAGACAGGTAATCAACTACATCAACCGGAGGTTCGGCTTATGAAAAAATATGTAAAGCAGACTATGGATGCAGTCCGCAAATACATGAATGAAGAGATGAAGAACGCTCCTGTTGAAAAGACTAAAGAGGTCCTAGCAGAATTCGAGACCAAGATCTTATACTTCCAGCACGAAAGACTGATCCACCTCATGGTCACGCTGGCATTTGCTGCTTTCCTGCTTTTTGAGATAGCATGTCTTTTCTTCCTGCCGAGCGCATTCCTGTATGCTGGAATACTTTTAACTCTTATTTTCTTCGGCCTTACTATCGGCTACATCATGCATTACTATTTCCTCGAAAACAGCGTCCAGGAAATGTATCACATGAGAGATGAGATAAGGGCATTCCTGAATAAAGATAAAATAATCTGACGCAAGCAAGTTGCTCGAATATTTGTTATATCATTTGTGATGAAACAAACATCTCGCGACCCTTACTTCGCGTAAGTTCGCATATAATCAGTCCTGGAGCAAGCTCCGGACTGATAATGCTCACTTTCGCAAGCAAGTTGCTCGAATATTTGTTATAATTAGCGCCGGTGTGGAGGGACTTATGCCTACTTTTGTTAAATACATACTGGTGTTTTTTATTTCTATGGTGCCGATCATTGAGCTCCGTGGTGCGGTGCCGATCGGTGTCACATATTTCGGTTTGAATGAATATATTACTTTGGCTGTATGCGTAATCGGCAACATGATGCCGGTTCCGTTTATATATCTGTTCGGCAGAAAGATCCTTGAATGGGGAAGCAAGCTTAAGCACGGCAGCGGTCTGTTTAAGTGGGTTCTCCAGAAGGGTGAGAAAGCCGGCAAAAAACTTACAGCAAATTCAAAGAAAAGCGGCGCTTTCATTGCACTGATGCTTTTCGTCGGAATCCCGCTTCCCGGTACCGGTGCGTGGACAGGGACACTTGCTGCATCCATGCTCGACTTCGGTGCGAAGAAGAGCGCTAAGGCTGTTATGGCAGGCGTTTTCATGGCCGGAGTCATCATGCTCATCATCAGTCTTCTTGCCAAAGCAGGCATTACTTCTATTTCAGATCTGATCTGACAAATGTAACCCAAATAACATAAAAATAAGCGTTTTTGAGTTATTGTTCATAAAAGGGTAACACTTTGATATGCAAAGCATTGTGCATATTGCACAACCAAATGATTTTCATTTGGTATTAACTGCGATATTGCGAAGTGAATGGTCCCCCTTTATCATTAGGGTAGCTCCAAGGAATACGGAAGCGATAACTTCTAATCCGAGGAAGGCCGCCCGAAGCAATAAGTCGAGCAGGCGCAGGGAAGAACCAGAGTTGAAATATACTTGTGGCGAAGCCGGAGAAACGAAGTCAGAGATCACATCAAAGGCGGATACGGAGTCCGAGAATGAAGCTAAGGGAGTGACGAGCGAGTGGTTGAAGGTGTCGTAGACATGCAAGCCACAGGTTGTAACAATTAGTTGATTCGGTATTCGGAACCGCGAGTAGGTGAGATGTCACCATCGATAGGAGAGAACCGGTGCCGCGGCAGATGTTACACCGGTTCGTGCAAACCGAGTAGCCGGTACGGCTGTCGAACTGTTAGTAGCGAAGTCTTAGGACAGATGCGAAGCAGACCTGAATCGAATAGCGTAACGTTCGGTGAATGGAGACATGAGTTGCACGGTGTGATGGAAGGTTGCAGCAGATCGATTAGTTGTAACGATATCACATAAAGCTCGGGTAGTGTTTGGAAAGGGTCTTTTGGTAGGTGGAAGTACGTAAGAAGATGAGCGTGAATGCGTGATCTTTGTAAGTGAATCTAATTTGGTTCGTTGGAGCAAAATAAGATCCCGGTGATTCAGGTCACCGGGATTTTTCTTATGTGTTTATTTTCTTTTCGGAATCTGTGCGATATAAGGAAGGTTTCTTCCGATCTCGTCGTGATCTAAGCCGTAACCTGCAAGCCACTGGTCGTTTATCTCGAAGCCGTAGTACTTAACGGGAATCGTCATTAAGAGTCTGTCGGGATTTAAGAGCATTGAGCAGAGCGTGATCTCTTTAGGTTTTTTCATCTCGAGATTCTGGATGATGTATGCCGTTGTAAGACCGGTCCTGATTACATCCTCGACTACGAGAACATGCTTGTCTGTAATGTCGATATCGATGTCCTTTGTTATGCGCACAATGCCTGTTTTGGAAGTTGTGTCAGGAATGTTGGAAAAGCCGATCATGTCGACCTTAACCGGAAGGTCGATAGCTCTGGTAAGGTCTGAAAGGAAAAAGAGGGAACCCTTGATAACGCCGATCACTACAAGTTCTTTTCCTTCATAATCCTTTGTTATCTGTTTTCCGAGTTCTGTGACTCTTGCTTTGATTGTCTCTTCGCTGTAAATGACACGCTCAGTATGCAGAGCTTTCTCAAGATTAGACACTTAATTATCCTCCTGGATATTGTCGTTAAGACCGCCGAACATCTTGAGACGGTCAACAAGTTCGTTGAAATCTTTCTTATAGACTATGCGGATATTGGTGCCGGGATATAGTTCCCTTACAAGACGCATCTTCTTATTTTTCTTGGTTACATAACGCTGATCCATCGTGGTCAGCTCGAGATAAAGATTGAACTTCGGCAGATAGAAGTCAGGAGAGATGGCCATCGTAACATTGCCTTCAGCGTCCCATTCGACAGGGAACGTCTTGGGCTCGTAAAGCCACTCGATGTTGTACATGCTTAAGATCTTTGCGAATTCTTCTTCGGTCTCGTTCTTGAACTTGGTGGCACGTGTCTGGTGGTCAAAGGTTCCGTTATCGATGTTGGATTCGGAAAGCTTAACCTTGATATCGTGCTTTCTGGCCAGTTCGCAAATGGCATCAACACATTCGTCTACACCTAATCTGTCAGTGTTAAGGATCAGATCGAATTGTTCCGGAGAAGTAATATCCTTGCCGTAAACCGTGCGGACAAATTTCCTGTGCTTGCGGTCGGCGATGTTAAGAACTTCAGTTGCTTCGTCGTTTGTAATGCGGTATTTGCGGGCAATGGTGCTGATCCTGGTTGACTCACTTGCTGTAACTCTGATGTGCAGTGCACCCGGGAATCCGGCCAAAAGAACGCTTCCGCCCATGCCGAGGATGATGACATCCTTGTCTTTTGAATCTGAAACGATAGTCCTGATCTTTTCTACCAGGATGTCGGCATAAGTCCTGTTGCTGCCGGGAAGGGTGGTCTCGAAAAACTTTGCGCTCTCATTGAGCCTGTCCAAAGTTCCGGGATTGATCTCACCGAAAAAGTTATCTAAAGCGTATTTACGGGAAATAACGGTCGTTCCGAGTCTTGCAGCAAGTGCATCGGCAATCTCATCGCCCAGACTTCCGTTCTGTCTAGAGATAGTGATTATTGCCATAAAAACCCCCGAAATGACCCTTTTAACTAATTATACTATTATTATTTGAGTGCTCAAAACATGAAAAAACGAAAATCTGATAAAAATCTGAAATTGGTGTTTGACATTACGGAAACGATTAGTTATAATCTTCCGTGCTAAAAGCGTTAGGACGCCATCTTAGCTCAGTTGGTAGAGCAGCTGATTTGTAATCAGCAGGTCGTGGGTTCGAGTCCCACAAATGGCTCCAAGACCAAAACCCTTGAAAACATTGCGTTTCAAGGGTTTTTCTTTTGCCCGGGGAATCGCTGGATAAGCAATAAAAGGACCGAAATGGTAACTATTTGGTAACCATGCTCAGGATTTTGGTTAACGTTTGGTTAACGTCTGAGATTTTTCTGCACAATTTATTCCGTCCAACTTCCGGGGTTCACTTCAGACCAGCCATCGGTCGTATGATACAATTTGTTAGATAGATCGGGAGTCGGAGGAATCTATGTTAAGACTCAGACAGTATAAGGAAGCTGATGCCGAGACGATCGCACAGTGGATACAGGACAAAGATACCTTTATGAAATGGGGCGGAGAACTCTTCGGTGAGTTTCCGATTAATGGAGACATCATAGCCGATGTATATAAGAACAAGAATGGTCTTTGCATTGAAAAGGACAATTTCTATCCCTGGATCGCCTTTGATGAAAGCGGTGCCGTCGGACACTTTATCATGAGATATCTTAACGGTGATAATAAGACGCTTAGGTTCGGCTGGGTCATCGTTGACGGAAATATACGCGGAAAAGGCTATGGTACTGAGATGCTCCGTCTGGGAATGAAATATGCCTTTGAGATCCTTGGAGTAGAAAAGATCACGATCGGTGTTTTTGAGAATAATAGTCGTGCACATGCATGCTATAAGAGAGTCGGATTCCATGATACGGAAATCGTAAAAAAAGATCCATGGAATGTAGTGGAGATGGAAATACTGAAGGGAGAATATCTATCTGCTAATTGATTTTGCTTGTATTAATTTAATAGCTATTATCTGAAGAAAACCAAATAAGATAGCTGGCGGGTAAAGAATGAGCAACATGCAAAACTTCATTACTGTTGTGTTTTGCTGACCGTTCTATATTCGTCTTCCCATACAAAATCATTGATGCTTTTTCTGATGTCTTCAGAGAGTTCTTCGTTTTCAGCTTCTAATTTCCTTATTTTCGCTTCGGTGATGGATAATTCGGTTTTGAATTCTTCCATATAAGTGTCTATTTCTTTCATTATCTTGAATCTGGGGAAGACATATCCGAAATTAACACCTGCGCCGATAAGAAGCGTGAGGCCGCCAAAAACAGCCATAAAAGTTACCGCTCCTCCGGTGCCGCTTGAATCCAAAACTGCGGCGATGATAAATTCTAAGATTAAAAAGAAGGCCGTATCACACCATCCGAGAATGAAGTATGCTTTAGGATGCCATTTTCCGTACTTGCCGGCTTTGATATAGTAATCGCGACGGGTATCTTCGGTTAACTGCATGGCAGTCTCGATCCTTTTGCAATCCTGGCGCAGTGATTCTATCTCCCTGCTACAATCGATCTGCCGTTTTTTGTCAGCATAGAGCTTGGCAAATTTCTTGAAGTATTCCTTGTCTTCTTCAGAAGCACAGTCGATCACTTCATTAACTATTATGGGATTGTACGAAAAGTGTTTTGCTTCATCTGCATGGACAAGTCCGTCCATATCCTTCAGGAAAGCTGCTGCAAGCATCAATCCTCTGAGAGCATAAAAATCGTGTGGATTTGTCTTCAATGAGAGTCTGTATGCCTCAACAACGGTCTCGAATTCTTTTCGCGACATATGTGATCCACCTGTCTTAATCCATTAATAAATATTCCTATACCGACTTTATGTATTATAACAAACCGTGGCGATATTGTTCATTAAGGCTTCTCGAGAATAACAAGTTGGGCATATCTGTCTTTTTGCACTCCGATATACCGGAAGCCCTGGCTTTCAAATCTTGATCTCATCTCTTCGGATGAAAGGAATTCCCCGTTGATGTTACGGCACATAAGATTAAGTGCTTTTCTGACCGGGTGGGGGAAGGCGGGATCTGCGATATATAATCTGCCGTTCGGCTTCAGGATCCGCAAAGCTTCCTTCCCGAAAGCTTCTTTATCAGGGAAATGATGATATGCCATGCATGCAGTTAATGTATCGAAATAAGAATCATTATATGGGGTGTCTTCGCAGGAGCATTCCCTGATATCCATGTCAGGACATTTGCGGCGCGCGACAGAAAGCATCTGTGGCTCGACATCAATTCCGTGTCCTTCTATGTTCTCGAACTCATTGAAAGTTTTTAAGATAGTACCTGTTCCGCAGCCGACATCAAGGACCTTGTCGCCTCTCCTGAGGTCAGTATATCTGTACAGGAGTTCGTAAAACCTGCGTGACAACCTGCCTTCAAAATGATCGTCGTATTTGTTTGCCCTCTTGTCGAATTTGAAATCTTTCTTTTCCATAATTAAGTCCTTTCTTTTTCTATTGCCAGGAATGCTCCCAGTGCCATGATGACAAATGAAATGATGAACAGCCAAGATGGTATCTTTGGGAAGAGCACAAGTGAGATAAGCGCTCCAATGAATGGAGCCAAAGCAAAAAACGCTGATGTCTTTGCTGCACCTATATAACGCTGGGCATAGACATATGTATAAATGCTCAGACCATAAGCAATGAAGCCCAAGAGCAGTGCAAGCAAGATATATGGGGTAATATTGAGTCTCTCGCCGCATATCAATGCTACGATCACTGAACCTGTTCCCGAGCCGAAGCCTTTTATTATCACTATCTTTGCAGGATCGCGGTTGGAAAGCTTGCGTGTGCAGTTATTCTCAAGACCCCAGCAACAACAGGCTAGCAAAGCCAGAAGCGAGTATACGGATATGGTGAGCAATCCGTTTTCGCTTAATGAGAGCATAATGCTGGCGGCTGTTATAAGCGTTATCGCGATCCAAAGACGTGGCGATAATTTTTCTTTGAAGATCAGAAGTGCGATCAGGGATGTCGCAACTATCTCGAAATTATTAAGCAGAGATACTGATTCAGCTGAAGAGTACTTTAATGCGGTCATCAGAAGTATTGGTGCGGCTATATCAAGAATTACCATCAATATTAGATATGGAATATCTTTATGGGTAAAAGCAGCTACTTCTTTGCTCTTTTTACGGGAAAAGAGAGTTGTGATTACCATTCCTGCAGCTGCTCCGAGATAAAGAAGTCCGGCCATAAAAGCAGGGGGAATCTTTTCCATAAGAATCTTTGAGAACGGTGTGCTTACCGCATATAGCAGTGCTGCATATATAGCGTATCTGATTGTTTTGTTTTTATTCATATCCTGTCACTTCCTGAACATTGTGTTCGGTAAAATGTTATAATCCGTGATAAGAGCAAACAATAATCAGACTTTTCGATTTGTCAGTTATTGAACATTATTTGAAAAATGTACGGGAAAAAGAATATGGACAGACGGCAGCAAAAGACCAGAACAGCGATATACGATGCACTGACAAAGTTATTGAGAAAGCGGCGCTTTGAAGATATAACGGTGCAGGAGATCATCGATGAGGCAAATATCGGGAGAAGCACTTTCTATTCTCATTTTGAGACTAAAGACCAGCTCCTTGAACAGATGTGTGACGAGATGTTTTCACATGTATTTTCCGAATCGCTCATGCCTGAGAAGAGTCATGATTTCTCGGCCAATCATGAGGAACTGAAGGCATTGCTTGAGCATATTCTCTGGCACATCAAGGACCACGAAGACAACATCAGTTCGATCATGTACGGAGAGTCGGAAAAGCTTTTTACACGCTATTTTTCCGGGTATCTTGAAGATGCGTTTGGTGACATGATCTCTCATATTGATATAGATGTGTCTGATGAGTTCAAGAAACAGTTTGTCATTGGAAGTTTCATTAACACAGTCAAATGGTGGATCGGAAACGGCCTTACACAAAGTCCCGGTGAGATCATTGATGCATATTTTAAGTGTCTTATCAGGAGCAAATCTTAGTAGGGCAATCAGCAGGAAAATCGACTAAGTCAGATTGGAATTAACGGAGGAAGCGAAATGAAAAAACTGATCATTCCACCGAAATTGAATGAAGGCGATAAAGTAGCATTTATTTCAATTTCAGGCGGGCGTGCAGGTGATGAGGATATGCTTCCCAGATACCTTCTGGGTAAAAGGCGAATCGAAAAGATCTTTAACGTAAAAGTGGTTGAGACACCTCATGCGCTTAAGGGGAGCAGCTATCTTTATGAACATCCCGAGAAAAGAGCAGAGGATCTGATGTGGGCTTTGAAGGATGATTCGATCAAGGGGATCATATGCAATCAGGGCGGAGATGATTCCTACCGTGTTCTTCCGTATATCGATCCGAAGGTCATTCATGATAATCCCAAAGTATTTATGGGCTTTTCCGATATTGCCACATGGATGGCTGTGTTTACATATGCTGGAGTCCGTGCTTATTACGGTCCTACAGTCCTTACACCGCTCGCACAGCCAGGAAAACTTGATGAGTACACCGAAAATGCGATCAGGCGGACACTGTTTTCGACTGAGGTAATAGGCGAGATCAAACCGGCAGAAAAGACAACGCCCATTGATTGGACTACCACATACAAGATCGATGGAGTGCAGTATGAACGCTTTCCTGATAATGATGAGATCGAAGATTTAAGAGATCCGATTCCCTGGACAATAGGATCCGGCTACAAGGTATTGCAGGGGACTGGAAAAGTCAGAGGTCATGTTATCCCGGTTTGCGGAGGACCTCTCTGGCAGATAATGGGAACGAAGTTTTTCCCGGGTCCTGATGTTTGGGAAGATTCCATTATTGCGCTGGAACATTGTAACATCTATGACAGTAAACTGGCCGGATTACATGAGCTTCGTGCATTTGCTGCGGCCGGAGTGTTTGATAAAGCCAAAGCCGTGATCACAGGTCCAATGGATGATGACAGCAGGGAAACGATACTGAAGGTTATATGTAAGGAAGTAAACAGACCGGATATGGTTATATTGGAAAATGTGGATTACATTCACAGAACACCTATGACCGTACTGCCTGTAGGATCATTGATGGAGATAGATTGTAATGATCCGGGAATATCAATACTCGAATCGGGAGTAGACACTTAAACAATTTAACATGTTATACCGGGAGACGCAGTCGGCTAACCCCACGTAATCTTCTGTATATCGAAACGGATTAGTCGGTCATTATCATCAAACTCAAAAGTGTGATCCTCTAATCTGCCACAGGAGCTGTACCCGTACATGCCGTATTCACAACGTTTGGGTTCTCCTGAATTCTCGATCAACTCTTCAGGAGTCATAACGAGCGGGACATCAAAGCTTATGTTATCTCCCCAGAGTGAAGCTGTGTTTGGCTTGAAAGATATTCCGTAGATTATGCCTTCCTTTAAGGGGTAATCCTGGTGAAAGTAACCCTCAGGCCGTTGTATGTATAAGTGTGCGGATGCAACCTGAGACTCTTTGGCTTTTTCACTAGGATAAAGCCAGCAACTCGGAATATCGACTAAGTCATCGATGGTGAAGTAGATTCTGTAAGTGTAGGTCTCGTCAAAGTCCCAGAATTCGCAACAGTCGGTGATATCATACAGTTCCTGAACTGTGGTCTCTCCTAATATGATCTCATGACCGTAAAGATAAAAGCGATCGCTTTCACACCATTTGAGAACTTCTTCTGACGTCCCGGTTATTTCTTCTGAAGACTCTTCTATATCACTTCCGTCAGTATCAATGTGGTCATTTCGTACACATGCGCTGAAAGTAAGAGCCATGGAACCTGCTAATAAGAGTGTCGTGATTCTCTTCATTCCTTTCATGGCTCTGCCTCCTGATTAATATGTTTTCTTTGTCTGAAATTATAGAGAATAAAATAGATTGCTGTCTACTTTTTGTGAAATTACCCTCCCTGTTGGTATAAAAATAAATATCCAAATAGTATTGGCAGTCAGTTCAAACCGGAGTTGATTTCCGTTATCATTAGAGCAAATGAAGTTTCAAAGGAGTGACGGACATGGAACTCAAACTGGCTGAAAACATCAAGAGAATGAGAAAAGAACGTTCGCTTACACAGGAAGCATTGGCAAATGCTTTGGGAGTTACGGTGGGTGCAGTTTATAAGTGGGAGGCAAACCTTACGTCTCCTGAGATCGGTATGCTCGTCAGAATCGCCGATCTTTTTGATACATCTGTTGATAACCTTTTGGGTTATGAGATGGCGGATAAGAGAAAGGGAACGATCACAGATCATATCTATAAACTGTTGGGGAAAAAAGACCGTTCGGTATTCGAAGAAGTGGAGAAAGCACTTGTTAAATATCCTAATGATTTCGGTGTGATCGTTGCTGCCGGAAATGTGTTTTCCGCATTCGGTATCGAAGAGAAGAATAACGATATGATGAAGAGAGCGATTTCGCTTTTCGAAAAAGCATTAGTGATCGTTCCATATGATATCAATCCGCGTTTTGGAAGGCTCTCGCTGATAGGCAGCATTGCGCTTCTGTATTTCCTGACAGGCGACAGTGACAGAGCTATTTCCATGATGCTCAAAAACAATGAAGCCGGTGTCTTCAATTCGAAGATCGGATTGCTTACATCTTTGAGCGGCGACAGCGGAGATGATTGCTACAGAAAGCTGATCTTAAGTTTTACCGAACTCACTTTCGAGATGATCAACACTACTTCGGGACTGCTCTTCTACTATAAAAACAAAGGTGATCTAAACAGGATCAAGATGCTCTCAAGATGGTGCATCGAGTTTACTGAAACTATCAGAAAAACGGACGAAATGTGTTTCTTTGATAAGACGAAGTGTTCGTATTTAACCTCGGAAAGTTATGCGTATTTCAAGAGCGGTGATAAAGAAAAAGCGGAAGAGCTTCTTATAGAAGCAAGAGATCTGGCAGACGTTTTCGACACTTCAGAAGAGAAGACGACAGACATCATCAAGCTGTTTGAAAGCCACAACGCTGTTAGTACATTCAGCCTGCTAGGTGAGACTGCAAAAGAATCGATCGATTATACACTCGGTCTGATCAATGACAAGAAATTCAACGCGTTGTGGAATAAGATCAACAGGTAGGTATTCACATGAAAAACAAAAACTTATATGTGGAACTGAAATCTCAGTTCCATAGGGACAACCATGTCTTTTTTATCCTTTCGGTTATCGGTGCACTCCTGTCGGGACTGATGGGAATCGCTATCTCCTGGTTTATGGGAGAACTGATAGATACGGCCTCCGGGAACGGCAGATGGAGCATTAGTGAGCTCCTGATAATATGCATTCTGATTGCTATGTTTTTCATGTTTTCTTCATATCTGACTTACTATGCAAAGCCGAGATATATCAGAAAAGCAATGCGGAATTATAAGGAGACTCTGTTTGCCGAACTCACGAAGAAAAACATCATGTCTTTCCGTTCTGAGAGCAAGTCAACTTATCTGTCAGCACTGACCAATGACAGCATCTCGATCGAGACAAATTATCTGGATAAAGAGTTCTGGTTTATATACAGGCTTACGTTGTTTTTTACATCGCTTGGCATGATGATCTACTACTCACCTTTGCTGACACTGATTGCGATCGCCGTGACTTTGTTGCCGCTTGTTGTATCACTTGCATCAGGTAAGAAACTGAGCAAAGCTGAAGTTAATGTATCTGATATGAATAAGAGTTTTACGGCAACAATAACTGACTGTCTTAACGGTTTTTCAGTAGTGAAAGCATTCCGTGCCGAAGAGCCTGTTACGGGTCTTTTCTCGTTAGAGAATACAAAACTTGAAAACTCAAAATTTACCAGAACGAGTCTTCAGATCCTGATCAGTACACTGGGTCAGTTTGCCGGCGTAGTTGCACAGGTCACAGTATTTTTCGCAGGAGCATATATGGCTCTCACGGGTAAGGGGATTACAGCAGGCACGGTCATGATCTTCGTAAATCTGATGAACTTTGTTGTTGCTCCCGTAGCAGAACTTCCGGGCCTTTTAGCAGCCAGGAAAGCATCAAGAGCACTGATAGAAAAGATCGCAAAATCTCTTGGTGAGAGCGTTTGCAAAGGCAGAAGCACAGAGCTTTCTGCTCTTGAAAAAGGAATATCGGTTAAAGATGTATCTTTCTCATATGAAGAAGGAAAAGAAGTCCTTCACGATGTGTCATTCGATTTTGAAGCAGGCAAATCTTATGCGATCGTAGGCACTTCGGGAAGCGGTAAATCAACTCTTTTAAATCTCATTATGTCGGGTGCTTGCGGCGCCGGATACAGCGGCAAGATAAAATGGGATGACACGGATCTTAAGGACTCGTCTTCGGATTCGTTTTTTGACCAGGTGTCGTCGATCGATCAGAATGTGTTTGTATTTAATTCTTCGATCAGGGACAACATCACGATGTTCCGTGATTTCCCTGAGGATGAGATAAAAGATGCCATCAGGAGATCTAATCTTAATGAACTGATAGAAGAACGCGGAAGTAATTATCTTTGCGGTGAAAGCGGAAATGCATTATCAGGAGGAGAGAAGCAGAGAATATCCATCGCAAGAAGTCTTCTTAAAAAAACTTCTGTCCTTGTTGCCGATGAGATCACAGCCGCACTTGATTCACAGACTGCATATAAAGTTTCATCTGATATTCTGGACCTTACAGGCATAACGAGGATCGTTGTCACTCATTCGCTTGAAGAAAGGTTAATGCGCAGATACGATAAGATCCTCGTCATGAGGGACGGAAGGATAGAAGAGCAGGGAACTTTCGATGAGCTGATGGCAATGAAGAAATATTTCCACGCGCTTTATATGGTTAAGGTATAAACCCAGGTGAGATGGTAAAATACATCTGTCGGAGAAATCTTATCAGGAGCCTGAACAGAACATGAAATACGGCGAATCAACATTTGATATCTTGTATCTGATCTTTGCGATACTTTCAGGCATCGTGATACTGATAAAGCATCGCAATAAAAACGATGTCCTCATGGGGACGGCGGCATTGGTATTAGGACTCGGTGATTCGTTCCATCTTGTTCCGAGAGTATTGAATTATTTCATCGATAAAGATTTCACGTGGTATCTGGGATTCGGTAAGCTTGTAACTTCCATTACCATGACCATCTTTTACATCCTTGTTTTCCTGCTCTATAAAAGCGTCTACAACAAGGATGACAAGAGTACGAAAACAGTAGGCATTACTATCTTTATTCTTGCTGCGTTGAGAATCGCTCTTTGTCTTGCTCCGGGAAACAACTGGTTTACGGGTGAAGGATCAATGCTGTGGGGAGTTATCCGCAATCTGCCATTCATCGTTATCGGCGGCATAGTTGTTTATCTCTATTTCAAAGTGCGTAAAGAAGACAAGTATCTTGGCAGATTATGGATCTATACGACATTGTCTTTTCTGTTTTATATTCCGGTTGCGATATTTGCACCGTTGCTTCCTATACTGGGGATGCTGATGCTTCCCAAGACGGTATGCTATATACTTATGCTGATTTCTTTTATCAGGAAGGAGCAAAAAGATGGCTGATTTTGAAGTGAAGGTAGGTCCCGTTGAGGCTTGTAAGATCGATTACAGCAAGTCCGTAGAAGAGCTTACCGCTTATTACGATGACCTTGCGAAGAAGATCGCAGGAGGACAGCCGGAACTTGCTAACGGAGAGTTCATGCAGCTAGGATATGCACTCGATTTTCTCGATCTGGTAAAGAGAGTATTCAACATGGATCTCGATTTTGAAGAGACATCGATCCCTAAGCTGGATCAGATAATCGCAGCTCTCAGCCAGGCTATCCTAACAAAGAAGATCCCCCCTGAAGCAGGCGGCGACATCATGAAAAAGGCGTCCGGATTTTTGAGCGTTGTCATATGGAGAAATATCGGCGGCGGATTCATCAGTTCCAATATCGGTTATGGTGTAAATATCAACGGAACTAATGCGTTCGTTTACAACAGGATCGGAAGAAGACTTCAGGGTGACGCATCATGTGATGTCACAAGTTTTTACGAAGAACTTAAGAAGCTGTAAGCGGAAAATAAAAAATTTTTCGGCAGTTTCCGACGCTAAAAAACATCTTAAAAGTATTAATAATATGGAGCCCGAAAACCATACGGTTATTGGGCTCTTTTGATTTCAGGAAATTCGAAAATAGGGGTTGCACATCAGTTTTTGTTGTGTTATCTTATCGGCGATGAAGGAAGTGCCTGTCCGACATCCGACCTGATAATTGCAGGTCCGGATCGTTCAGCACTTCTTTTTTTATTATCAGAAAATATCGAAAGGAAAAGAACAATGCAAACCGCATCTATGAGACAGAATATATTTAAAAATCTCAAAACGCACGGCAACACAGCGTTTGGTTCAGTTCGTCCTTATGCACCGATATCCCTTCCGGATAATGAGCATCTTTTTGGCTATAGCATTGGCAAACTTTCCGTACGGTTACGATGTTAATCTGACTTTGTTTAGGCACAAACAATTGTAAGAATGAGATCAGGATCGTCCGGAAAAACAAAAACCGGGCGATCTTTTTTATTCGCCCACGAACCTTGAAAACTTAATCTTTTACACACCCTTGTAGCTCAATCGGTAGAGCATCCGGCCGTTAACCGGGAGGTTGAAGGTTCAAGTCCTTCCATGGGTGCCAATACAGACTCTTCGAAAGAAACAGGCACTCTTTCGAGATGTCTGGGGATGGCATTAAAGACGCGGCGTCTTTCTTGTTATCCCAAACGGATGGTTAGCTAATCTGGTGAAAGCACTTGGTTGAAGCCCAAGGGAGGTTGGATCGAAACCAACACCGTCCACCATGGATCTGTAGTGTAATGGTAACACGCCGGACCTTTAATCCGGGCGATAAGAGTTCGAGTCTCTTTGGGTCCACCAACATGGCCTCATGGTATAGCGGCAATTATGTCGGCTTGTCACGCCGGAGACAGGGGTTCAACTCCCCTTGAGGTCGCCAATGACTGATTGCATTCAGTCTTAAGATCCGCAATTGAAACAGGTTGTTTTGTAGAGTCCTCCTGATAATAGGAATACGGCCTGTTTCATCATCGGGGTGTCGTATAACGGAAGTATCCGTGGCCTGGGACCACGTGGCGAAGGTTCGACTCCTTCTACTCCGACCAAATGTCCGTGTAACCGAATTGGCATAGGTACTGCGCTAAGGACGCAGGTTTTGCGGGTTCGAGTCCCGCCTCGGACACCAACATGCTTCTGTAGCATAACGGTATTGCCACTGCCTTGTAAGCAGTTGATGAGGGTTCGAATCCCTACGGAAGCTCCAACCTTTAATATGTGGTCCATGGTGTAATGACAGCACGGCAGTTTGTGGCACTGCAGGTTCGGGTTTGATCCCCGGTGTTCCACCCAATTTGCCGTCGTAATCCGTTAAGGAGGCGGGACGGACTGTAAATCCGTCAGTTCAAGTACTTCGAGTGGGTTCGATACCCTCAGGCGGCACCAAATCGTAGCTTCTTTCAAAGGCAGGAAACCCGTCTGATATGCGGGTAACGATAGTTCGATTCTATCAGCTACGACCAGATACTGGAAAGTAACTCAGCCGGTTAGAGTGCCGTTCTTATAAAGCGGTGGTCGAGAGTTCGAGTCTCTCCTTTCCAACCAAATGCTTCTGTCACCGTCGGCCGGTGCAGTGGTTAGCCAACCCTGAATCTGAGTTCGAGTCTCAGCGGAAGCTACAAAAGGCCGCATAGGCTAACGGATAAACCGTCCGGCTACGAACCGGAAAATGGGGGTTCGATTCCCTCTGTGACCGCCAGGAAACTCAAAGAGAAAGGAGAAGTTATCATGTTCAAGACAGCTCAGGGACAGACTACAAGCGTTCCTGACATAGCAAGAAAGATCTTCGAGATCATCATGTCCGATAAGACCAACAGTTACGAGATAACCGTTGGAACGGACAGCCAGAATTTTGACAGAACAAAGATGGTTGAAGTAATCGCCATACATAAGAAGGGCATGGGCGGAACGTATTTTTACAACATCGAGTTCATTCATCTGATCACCAACCTCAAGCAGAAGATCAACGAAGAGACGAGCCGTAGTCTTTTTATTGCACATGATCTTCTCGATGAACTGGAAGAGCTTTTCATGGAAAGAGATATACTGCTTGATGATCTTGATGTTTCTTTCCAGATTCACTGCGACATTGGAAGATCCGGTAAGACAAACGTTCTGATCAAGGAAGTCGTCAGCTGGGTTACAAGCCAGGGATACGTCTGCCTTATAAAACCTGACAGTTATGCGGCATCGGGAATAGCAGATAAATACAGTAAATAATTAAGCACCTTAGTCATGTGATTAAGGTGCTTTTTGTTTGAACATTAAATGTTATCTGAATGGTCCTAATTTATAGTCCTTAAATTTTTTAAGTGTTGCCAGCTTTCTGATTTCCGACAGAACTACAGCGCGTCCTGTCGGATTTGCAAACCAGTTGTCAGGCGCTGTATTGGGACCGTATGCGGGTATAAAAACAACTTCTGCATTAGGAAATCCGTTTACAGATTCCAAAGCCATTCTCGTTCTCGGAATGTGGAATCCTCCGGTGATTATTCCGATACGGAGTTTGGGAGAACCTTCGGGTCTTTCATGTTCGATCGAATCTACGATGCTTGAAGAGAATGACAGGTTTTCGAATGAGTTCCTGGCTCTGTTTTCGAGAATGTAATCGGTTACGGGAACGCCGTTTTTCTTAAGGTAATCTGCCATGAATTCTGCTTCGGTTCCGATACCGCTGATGTGCGGATTCCCTCCGCTGACGATATAGCGTATTCCGGGATAGAACTTACCTATCTCAAGAGCGTGCTGAATTCTGTATTCACAGTTGTTGCTGCCAAGGACCAGCAAGATATCGATGGGCTTTTTTAGATCCGGAATGCTTCCGAAAACAAGTCTGTTTATGTAAGGAAGATTCTCTTCCTTTTCTTCAGGATGAGCATCGAAACGGTCTATTGCGCGTTCAACTTCTCTGTCTGTAACTTAGCATGATGAGAGACGAAGTGATCACACTGCCTGCAAAAGGAAGATAATTGTAATTGAATAATCTGTCTGCGCCGTAAAGCAGAGTTTCATCGAAGCGCAGATGGTTTTCTTCGATGATCTTTCTTCTGTAGAACTTATTGCAGTTGGAGTAGATAAGAAGTTTTCTGACGCGGATATATTCATCGGCAAAATCAGAGACATTGGAGTATTCATGGTCGGATACATTCCAGAGTTCCTTTTCGCCTGAAAGATATAATCTCTCGATTCCGAAAATATAAAGGTCGGCATTTCTTGATATCTGTCCGAGTCCTTCGTTGATAAATCCTGCTCTTATTGTGTCATCGCAATCCAGAAAAGCAACGAACTTGCCGCTACAGTTATCAAGGCCGATATTGCGTGCTGCTGATGAACCTTTGTGTGAGCAGTATAGGATCTTCAGATTATCGTAGACGTTCTCGTAACTTGAGAGAATGCTTTTGGTTCCGTCAGTTGAACCGTCGTCTACGACAATGATCTCAACACCTTTGTGATTGTAATCAAGTATGGAATTAAACACTCGTTTATATAGGGCTCACAGTTGTAAGCCGGAATGATGATTGAAAGTATAATGTCAGATTTGTTTCTCAACATATTTTGATTATATAATATCGTGTTATAATCTGTAAGAGAAATTTGTGTTTTAACGGAAGTATCAGATATGTCACCCGAAAATGCTAAACAGCCTTATGCGATAAAAAAGAATACTAAGCGCCAGGCGTGAGAGTTTGGTGCCGGTTCCGACATGGAAAAGAGGATGCTCAGTTCGGAAAGGATCATAAAACATCCAAACGGTCTTTATGAGGTCTTCTCAAAGGAAGCTACCGAAGGCAAAGGCCAGATGGCACGTACAGGCGACTATTTCAAAGTTGATGAAGAAGGATTCCCGTCACCTTGCGAGAGAGACTGGTTCCGGAAAAATCACGAGCACCTGGAAGCTGACTGGTATCTCCAGATTGCCAAGCCTCTTAAGATTTGGCGTAAAGGTTATGATGAATCGGAAGAGATAAGGTTCCTGATCGATAACGGAGCTCTTACGATCAATGAAGAAGATCCGTCTCATTATTTTTCCGCATTCTTATGGGGAACGATGGAGACAGCTCCGTCTGATGCCGTAATCGTTTTCTATTCGGTAAACAGGGATGATAATGCCAAGATAACTTCGATCACATTCAATTTTGTCGATTATGGTTATTTCCAGGAGAACTACAGTTTTCTCTGCTGATATCCAGAAACGGAGCTATTGATAATACACATTGTTTTAGGAAAAACATACCGATAAAACCTGAGTTGAAACTGTCTGTTTAGTCCTATTATTAGAAAGATTGATAAGACCGGATCTTATATAATCTGATTGAAAATAATATGGAGATAGGCTTATGACTTGGTTTGATGATTTCTCAAGATCACCCGTGATCGTATATGCATTGATAATCCTTCTTGCAATCGTCTTGCTTGCATTTATTGTCGTGACGTTCAGATGCAGACGGCAGCAGCGTGATATTTTAAGGCAGGAAGAGATCGACAGGGAAGTTGCACGCAGAAGAAGGATCAGGGTGTCTGATAAGAATGAAGTTTTTGAGCGTGATAATTACACCTGTCAGATATGCGGTATCTCAAAAGATTATCTAGACAGTCTGTGTGAAGGTCTGGGTGATTATCTCCTTCTTGAAGCAGATCACATCCGTTCCGTATCCCAGGGCGGAACAGGAAAAGATATAGATAACCTTCAATGCCTGTGCTGGCGCTGCAACCGTAAAAAGGGCGGCAGAAGGACCAACGAGCAGGTAAGGAATATGATCGATTACGGCATGGATTATTTATACAGAAACCGCGATTACTGAATGATTGTTTTCCGGGACATTAGTTTATAATAGGCACTGTATTTTGTATGGGCTGTTAGTCCGGAGGAGCGAAAATGAAGACCTTAAAAAAGATCTTAAAGGCATTGCTTATTTTAGTAATTGTCCTGCTTATACTTGTCGGCGGATTGCTGACATGGCTTACCATCGTTGAATACAAACCGGAGGATACTGAAGTTGTACCGGTTCAAACTGTCGGAGGACAGGCTAAGTCCCTTGCAGCAGGTGACTCGGTAAAGTTTGTTGCCTGGAATATCGGTTATGGCGCGTTAGGTGACAATGCCGACTTCTTTATGGACGGCGGTAAGATGGTATATACCGGTGATGAAGCCCGCGTAAGGGCAAACATGGACAATATTGTCAGTGAGATCAATGCACAGGATCCTGATATCCTTCTGCTTCAGGAGATCGACCTTGACAGCAGCAGAAGCCGTCACGTTAATGAGACCTTATACTTTGACGGTTTGGGTTTTAACAACATGGCATTTGCAAACAACTTCAGAGTTGAGTTTTTCCCGATCCCGGTTCCGCCATACGGACATATTGATTCAGGTATTGCCACATATTCAAGTTATCCGACAACTTCTGCAACAAGAGTACAGCTGCCTTGTCCTTTTACATGGCCAATCAGAACATTCAATCTTAAGAGATGTCTTCTTATAACAAGAATTCCCGTTGAAGGCGGTAAGGAACTCGTAATCGTAAATCTTCATCTTGAAGCTTATGATGACGGTGAAGGTAAGGCTGCTCAGGCAGAGATGCTGATGGGTATCCTTAATGAGGAAACTGCGAAGGGTAATTATGTAATTGCAGGCGGCGATTTCAACCAGACTTTCTCGAATATTGCGGACAATTTCCCTGTATATCCTGAACAGTGGCAGCCTGCAGATATGGATGTAAGTCCTTATGAATCAGACTGGCAGTTCCTTATGAGTTCTGACATTGCATCATGCAGATCACTTTATGCGCCTCTGGAAGGTAACGATCCGAATTCGCTTCAGTATTACATTATCGACGGATTTATTGTCTCTTCTAATATCAGAATCGATTCTTATGAGATCGTGGATCTCGGATTTGAAAGCAGCGACCACAATCCCCAGGTGCTGAATATCACGTTGGAATAAGATCTGGTATTAATAGTGAATAAACCAACAAAAAACCTCCCAAAGATTCGGGAGGTTTTTTGCGTGCTTCACTTTTATGGATAAGAGGTTTTGATGTCTTTTTCACCCTTGAGACGGTCAATTATCTATTTATTTATTTATTGCCTCTTCACAAACATCGTAAACATAATCTATCTGGCTGTTATGCTGTGAAACTGAGGTAACAGCAGAATTTGCACCATTGAGATATCTTCCGATAGCTACAATGAGTGTGCCTGCAAGAATAACAATGATAGCTATTACAAGAACCATTTCTACGAGTGTGAAACCCTTACGTGTTTTTCCAATCCTTCTCATAAGCTGCCTCCCCTTTAACAAGTTTTGCTTTGTATGAAACAAATATATCACAGACTGTTCACAATGTGTTCATATTTTTCATAATTTCTCCCTAATTTGTGCGGATAACCAATCGAGCACACCTGTTTTTGTGCATAGTGGTGTAAAACGGTCAAAAATTCATTGATTGCAAGCGGTTTGCGGGTGGTAAATTTACATCATCAAATAAAATATTCAATAAAAAAACGAGAAATGAGACAAATTTGATAAATGAAAATGTTAACAAATGCGTTTACAATTTGTTAATAATTGAGTTCGAAAATGAATTAAAAGAACAGATTGTCAAAGAGAATAAAACAAGGTATACTTTCAAAGTTCATTTAAGGATGATTAGCTCAGCTGGCTAGAGTACATGCTTGACGTGCATGGGGTCACAGGTTCGAGTCCTGTATCATCCACCATACCAAAGACGATCGGACGCTGTTCCGGTCGTCTTTTTCTTTTATTTCGCTAATTGAAAGTGGTATAAATTAATTTATATAGGAAGTGAAGAGATATATAAATATGATTGATCCGGTTAAAGAGAGTTATATAAGATTTCAGGGCTCAACATTTCATATGGCCAGGGAAGACAGCGCCGCTTATGAAAGATATAAGGCTATGAATCCCGGTGAAGATCTGCTTCGTAAATGGGATGAGGAGATCCTGGAAGGTCTTTTCGAGAAACTCTGGGAAGATGAAGATATTGTTTGGAACACACACAATTCAATTATCAAGGTCCTTAACAGAAGACATGTTGATCTGAATTACTGGGTATCACATCTTCTGGATGAGATGGAAAAGATGACTGAACTCGATAAGAGAAACAAGATAATAATCATTGAGACAATGAGCGGTCGCAACAGCAAAGAGGATAAGGGCGGAGTGCATCTCATCTGTTTATATACTGATCTTGAAGCACGCATGGTAAAAGTGATGAATGATCTGAAGAATTTCTTTTGTGATGATTATGACAATCTGAACGAGATCGGATGGAATAACATCATTGACCGCCATCTGTGTGCAGTAAACGATTATGTAAGAGTATATAAGAAATATGGAAAACTTAATCTGAGTACACTTTGATTTTGGGGTGGAGAAAACTATGGATGACAAAGGAAGACTTGAAAAACAGCTGGCCTTCATCAGAGAAATTGATAAAGAGAAGATGATCAAGCGCCAGAATTATATTACCGATTGTGAGACGCGCGAAGACGATGCGCAGCACGCATGGCACATGGCTATAATGACACTTCTTCTTAAAGAATATGCTAATGAAGAAATAGATGTTTTAAAGACGGTTTCGATGCTCCTTATACACGATCTCGTTGAAGTATATGCAGGCGATACATATGCATACGATGAGGAAGGAAAAAAGACACAGGCAGAACGCGAAGCAAAAGCAGCAGATAAACTATACGGACTTTTGCCTGAAGACCAGGGCGAATATCTGAAGAATCTCTGGTATGAGTTTGAAGAACAGAAAACACCTGAAGCAAGATTTGCAAGAACGATGGACTGCTTCCAGCCGCTCATATTAAATGATGCGACGGATGGACGTGCATGGAAAGAACATGACGTTAAACGCAGTCAGGTATTAAAACGTAACGAAAGAGTGCATTTGGGATCAGAAAAGATATGGGAATATGAGAAAGAGAATCTCATCGAAAAGAACGTCAGAAATGGCAACATAATAGACGACAGCAGCGACTGCTGATTTGACCATAGTGTATTGTAAGCCGTATAATTATCGATAGTGTAAATATGGAATAAGAGGAGGAAGAATCAATGAGCAAGTTCTGTAATCAGTGCGGAACTCAGGTCAATGATGAGGCCAATTTCTGCATGAAATGCGGATTTAATTTCAGAGCTCAGGCAGGAGCTGCTCCTGCTCCCGCAGCACCCGTTGCAACTGTTCCGCCTGTTCAGGTCCAGCAGCAATTGAGACCTGCAAGACCCTGGGTTCAGAACAGCGGTGTTGTAAATCCTTATCCCGTTGCAGGATACATGGAGTACAATCCGACATTCCACTGCAGATGTGAGTACTGCTACTATGAATTCGATTACCATACATATGATCTTGGTCACAGAGCGTGGTATCCGCACGGATTCGTTTATTGTCCGCGCTGCCAGAAGCCTTTGAGACATAAGCTCGAGTATGAGGTATTGACCAATGTTCCTGTTCAGAACAGGACACCCGTGGCACCTCAGGCTCCCGTTGCCCCGATAGCACCCGTTGCTCCCGCTGCACCTGTGGCACCTGCCGCTCCTGCTGCGCCCCAGCCGGGTCAGGTACCTCCGGTACCTCAGGCATAAAGCCGTTAACAAAAACAAATTGCGGAAGCTGCTTCTTTTCGGGGCAGCTTCTTTATTGGAAATAATTATCCTTATGTGATACTTTTGAATAGCAATGGCTATAGATAAGAGCAAGACAGACCTGATTAAAGCAAAATACGAGGAGCTTACCGGAACATTGAGTGATCCGGCTGTTGCTTCGCGTCCTGAAGAATACACGAAGTATTCAAAAGAACTTGCCGCACTTAATCCGCAGGTCGAAGCCATTAAGAGTTACGAAGCCTGCGAGAAGGAAATCGAAGGAATACTTGCTCTTCTCGAGAGCGGTGATCTCGGAAGTGACGACGAGATGAGGAGTCTTGCAAACAGCGAACTTGCCGATGCAAAAGACAGACTTGCCGCACTCGAAAAAGAACTCATGATATATCTGACTCCGGGTGACCCCAGAGATTCAAGATCCGTAATTCTTGAGATCAGGGCAGGTGCCGGCGGTGAAGAATCCGCGCTCTTTGCGTCTGATCTTTTCAAGATGTATAAGGGCTATGCCGCGCTTAAAGGATTTGACGTGAGTGTCGTTGACATGAGCCCGACGGAACTTGGCGGATATAAAGAGATAATTGCAGAGATCGACGGTCCTAGAGCTTATTCACGCATGAAGTTCGAGAGCGGAGTGCACAGGGTGCAGAGAGTTCCGGTAACCGAATCCGGCGGAAGGGTCCACACTTCAACGGCTACGGTTGCAGTTCTCCCTAAGGCTGAACCGACTGACTTTGAGATAAATCCCAATGACCTTAAGATCGACAGGTTCAGGTCATCAGGCGCCGGCGGACAGCACATCAACAAGACATCATCCGCAATAAGGATCACGCATCTTCCGACCGGAATGGTCGTTACCTGTCAGGACGAGAGATCCCAGATCCAGAACAAGGAAAAGGCGATGGAAGTCCTTCAGTCACGTTTGTGGGCAATAGCTCATCAGGCCGATGTGGACAGGATAAGCGACGAAAGAAAATCACAGGTCGGAACAGGTGACAGATCCGAGAGGATCCGCACATATAATTACCATCAGGGAAGAGTAACCGACCACCGGATCGGATTGACACTTTATAAGCTGGACAGTATCCTTGCAGGCGATCTTGATGAGATAGTCGATGCGCTGACTCTGGCACAGGCGGCAGATAATGCGAGCAGTAATGAAGAATAATATAAGGTGATATATATGGACCGCGAAAAGAAATATAAGAAGACATTACTTATAGAATCTGACGACGATAAAGCCTTAAAGGATGCCGCAGAGCACCTGAGAAACGGTGAAGTAATAGGCTTTCCTACTGAGACTGTTTACGGCCTCGGCTGTGACGCAGGTAACGGCGAAGCGGTAAAGAGAGTTTTCGAAGCCAAGGGACGTCCTGCGGATAATCCGCTCATCTGCCATATCGGTGATAAAGAGCAGATAAAAGACATCGTTTCCGAGATCACTCCTCTTGCGCAGACGTTAATCGATGCTTTCATGCCGGGCCCGATCACGATAGTGATGAAGAAGGCAGATTCGATCTCAGACGAGACTACGGCAGGTCTTGATACGGTCGGCGTAAGAATGCCTTCACATCCCGTTGCAAATAAGTTCCTTAAATACTGCGGCGTGCCCGTTGCGGCACCTTCGGCAAATCTTTCCGGAAGACCTTCCCCCACGGGTGCAAGATCCGTGCTTGAAGATATGGACGGATATATCTATGCGGTCATTGACGGCGGCGATTCTGAGTTTGGTCTTGAATCGACAGTTGTTGACTGTACCGGAAAAGAGCCGGTCATATTAAGGCCGGGCGCGGTTACCAAAGCGGACATCGATTCTGTATTGAAAGACAAGGAGGCCGTTATGGCAGGTTCGTTATCAGGCAAGGAAGCTCCCAGATCACCCGGAATGAAGTACCGCCACTATGCGCCTTATGCCCAGGTTGAGATCATGGAAATGCCTGAAGGCACAAAGATCACAGGCGACGATGCTATAGGAACCGACGGAAAGATCGCGGATGTCAGATTCACTGTTGAAGACCTTAAGAAGCTTTCTGATGATGAAGCAAAGAAACTGGTCAATATCGCATCTCCATTCATCCTGAGATCAAGAGAACTCCTTTCGAAGAATCCTTTTACAAGGATCGGTCTTTATTGCGGAAGCGAGATCAAGGCCGTTTACGACAAGCTTAACGACAAGATCCTTTCCGCACATACCGAGTTTTGTGTTTACGGAAAGACTGTTGACGTATCATGCGCATCCCACGGGCTTTTCGAAGGCCTGAGATTTCTGGATGTTCAGGAAGTCGACGTTATTCTTGCGCAGGGATTTAACGGCGAAGGTTTGTCTGTTGCTTACATGAACAGACTCGGCAAGGCATCAGGCAAGAAAGAAGAACTCACTCCCGGGATGCCCGCACCTGCAAGGCCTGCAAGAACTCCGCTTCCGATCGATGCTTTCAAGGATACATTTACGGGTTCCGTGCTCTTTGTAGACGACAACAACATTTCTTTGTCTGCATGCTGCGAAGCTCTTATGAGACGCATGCTCGAAAAGAACGAGCCATACATATCGAACTCCGCGGCCGACACAGGCTTTGAGATCTACTGCGAGTCTGCAGGACTTACCGCAATGGACGGCCTGGATCCGGATCAGCAGATGGATAAGGCAGTAAGAGAGCTTACCGGCCTGGGTCTCAGTTCCATCGAATCAAGAAGGGCAAATCCTGCAATCTATGACTGCAATGACCTTATCCTGACAGTAAGGGATGAGCAGGCGTTTGCGATCACTAAGGCATTCCCTGAGATAAAGGACAAGGTTTTCTCCCTGTCGACGTTTGCAGCTGCAAACGGACTTGTCATGAAAGACTCTTCCGGAAGATTCATGTCT
>Ga0326514_10000210_pt1 | contig 37550 bp, 51 predicted proteins | sample 3_2548_0518_D_FD_203653 | JGI IMG/M metagenome (GOLD analysis project Ga0326514, IMG submission 203653) | Bovine rumen microbial communities from UC Davis, California, United States - 3_2548_0518 | ecosystem: Host-associated > Mammals > Digestive system > Stomach > Rumen | place: USA... | reverse complement strand
TGGGCATCGACACAGGGATTAAAAACCCCCTCCCAGAACTCGGCAAGAAAGTCGGCAGTATCCCTCTAAATATCCAGGCAGCTATGGAGAATGGCCTTGGCGACAACGCCAAAGCAGTAGTTGCTGGCGGTGCTGGCCTACTTGGTGGCTTACTAGGCGCATCTGCTCTAGGTGGCGGTAATAACGCTGCTCCAGCAAGCACCTCTACACTCGGCAGTCTCATGGGCGGCGACGCTTACGGTGGCATGAGCGGAATGGGCGGTCTCGGTGGAGATATGACGGCGCAAACCACATATATGAACCAGGCAGAGCCTACTCTTGGCGGCTACTCATACGACGACCTAGAAAATGCCTATGTCTCGGCTATCATGGCTGGCGATAGTGGCGCAGCAAGCGTAATCGCTGACATGATTGGTATGCTTGACAGCAAGACGAAGCGCAGCGAAAGCTCCAAGAGCAAGTCTAGCGGCGACGAAAAAGCCCAGGCTGGTCTTAATACTCTAAAGGAACTTTACAGCCTCTACCAGTCGTTTGGTGGCGCACAGGGCGTGGTCAAGGGCAATATCACTAATGCACTTAATACGGTTTCTGGTGGCTCATACAACCCAGCTGCGGCTACATTCGACGCTGTTGCGCAAGGTTCTATCGGCCGTATCGTAAAGGCTATGGGCGATAGCGGCGCACTATCTGATAGCGACAAGCAGAACGCTCTCAAAATGATTCCAAAGGTATCTGACTCCCCAGCATTGGCGGAGCAAAAGTTCCAATCCCTATACGAACTATTACTAGAAGCAGCACAAGGAGAATAATATGGCTGGAATCCTAGGCAAATTACTCAAAGAAGCAGAACCTACCGAAGAGGAGACCTACGAGGGCGCACCTCAAGAAACGGTAGACGCTGTGCAAGAGGTTATAAGCAAGAATCCAGCCATGGCGGGCATTATTAAGGCTGTCGTAAAAGCAATAGCCGACGAAATGTCGGACAGAGAGGACTAAAATGGGTATTCTCAACAAGCTACTAAGCAACTATGGGGACGACCTGGCTGAAGCGGCTGGTAAAACTGCCGCAAACTATACAGACGATTTTGTATCTCGTTGGGGTAATCAAATTGCCGAAGCTGGAGCGAACAAATCCGACGACGCTATGCGGGCTTTGCTTAATAAGCGTGGAAATAAAGATATGGCTCGTGATGCGTTTATGGCCATGCAGCCAGATATTCCAGGAAAAGACCTATACGAAATGTTTAGGGCTTATGGTGGAGATAAACCAGCTGGTAGAAAGATGCTCTCCGAGCTGCTTACTGACGAGGCTGGGGATATTCCATCAATGGTTGGATACCACAGCGTTGGCACAGACAAACTCAAGATGGCTCTTGACGACCTAGGCGGCGACATCGTAAACCCAAGCTTGCAAATCGTAGACCCAGCCGTGAACGCTGGTAAAAGCTATGGCGATGTCATTCTGCTAGGCGACAAGGATATGTATTTCAATAAAGGCGATTATGGAGTCTTAGATACATGGGGTAAGAGCAACGCTTATAGCCGAGATATTTACTCCCCACGCATGCCAAAATCGGTAGAGAAGAATGGAGAAAAGTATATCGAGGGAACTCGAAAACCATATACGGCTCAGAATATATCTGACTACATGAACAAACAAGGAAAGAAAGCCGTAGAAAGCACATGGGCAACCCCAGCGCAAGCTGCCGCTGCAACCGCAGAAAGAGCCAATAACCTATCAGACATTTTAGAGTGGGCAAAAGGTGGCAAGATTAAACCTCAAGCAGAAACATCAAAAGCGTTTGAAGATTTCAATGATTATGTAACTAATAAGATATGGGATTACGCAGAAAAGAATGGCTACCTTGACGATACATATAACCGTTTTATGATAACTGACGACTTGCTCACAGATGTGCAGAACATCTTGAACGGCAAAAGAATCGGAGACGATTTCTTTAATCTGTATTCAGACGAGGGTAGACAGTTGCTACGAGATATTAGCCGTACGGCTAGCGAACTCCCAACCGATTATTTCGAGGTAAAGGCTACGAGGCCGCTCGGTCTTAACGAGTTCTCTGGCGCAATCTTGCCGAATGATTATGCCGACGAGCAGGTTCTAAAGGCGTTGGAAGAAGCTGGAGTGCCAATCATGGGCAACTATGACCCATCTAACTATGACGAAAGTCTTGGCCAGGTGTTGCGTGATATTACGAAAGGCAAAAACCGCTTCAAGACTCCGTATATGCTTGGTGCGGCTGGGCTTCTAGGCGGTGGCTCTATCCTAGGTGCTTTGTTAGGTGGCGGCAACGATAATAACCAAAGGAGAGCATAATGAGTGTGTTGAGCAATCTAGTTAGCAGCTATGGCGACGACATCGCACGAGCCGCTGGCAACAAGATAGACGATGCAGCAAGAATCGCAGCAAACAAATCTGACGATGTTGCACGCATTGCAGCAAATAAAGCAGACGACGCATCGACTGCACTAGGCAGACTGCTATCTCCAGAGCAAGAAGAGTTCTTTAAGGATAGCGTGATACGAGATGCCGACGGAAACCTCATGCCTATGTACCACGGAACTAAAGGCGATTTTACCGTATTCGGCCAAGGCAAAAGTAACGGAACTAGCAACAATATCTCCAGCGTAGGTTTTTGGTTTACTCCGACAGAGAAAAACGCTAAGAACTGGGCAGAGTCTACATGGTATGGTAGCGGAGAACCTAAAGCTATGGAAACCTACCTCAACATGAAAAACCCGAAGATATATGAGAGTGTCGATAATAGCGAAGCGGTAGCCAATTTGAGAAAAGAGCTTGACGCATTGAGGTTCGAGCCAAAGAATCTTTCAGATACGAACTTCTACCATAGGAATATGTATGACTCAAATCAGGCTATGCGTATGGTAGAAACTGGAGACGTCGACATGGCCTTAAAGTGGCTTACAGGCAAGGGATACGATAGCGACAGAGCAGCCGAGTATATAGACGAGCTTGTAAACTTAAATAAACTTATCAGCAAAAGAAAAAGCCTGCAAGATAGCATATCTGACCTCAGCTATGAAGATGCGTACGAGCGTTTTAGAACAGACCTTTACAAAGTAGGTGGGCAGACAGCAGAGGACGCAAACCTTGGCGGCATAGGAATGGCATTGAATGATAGGGATACAGTTCAAAAATATGTCGACGGCTTAAAGTCGCAAGGCTATGACGGTATCTTAATCAAAGGCACGCACTACGACTCCGATGTTATGGGCGGCCCTAATGACCAATATGTCGTCTTTGACCCTAACCAGATTAAATCTACATCTAACAAGAAACCTACCTTGAACCCAGACATCATGCTTGGTGCAGCTGGCCTACTTGGTGGTGGTTCTATTTTAGGGTCTTTGTTGGGTGGTGGCAACGATAATAACCAAAGGAGAGCATAATGAGTGTGCTGAACGACCTATTGGGTAACTATGCCGACGATGTTGTAAATGCCGCTGCGAATAGCCTAGACAATGCAGCGGTCGCCGCAGCCAAGAATAAGGCAGACGACATAGCCGTTGCCGCAGCCAAGAAAGCGCAGCAAGCCGACAACAAATACGCAAAGCTTCTCAAAAAAGCCAAAAACTACAAATCGCTAGAAAGATTTGAGAAAATGAACAACCCTATAAAGGGGTCGGAAATATGGGGAGACATGCCAACGAGCTATTTCCAGAGAGACAACAGAGCTGTTAGAGTTAATATGTTCCCAAATGACGCTACGAAAGGTACTGGGCTAACTAAACAGTATTTGCTTAATATGTTCAAAGATGCCCACGACCAAGGCATAACCAATATTATCCCTAGCTATGGCATATACACCAAAGAGGGAGAATCGTTCATGAATCACTTGGCGGAACAAGGCTGGCTCAAATCTACTGGTCGTAATGGCATTGCAAGTTTTGAAATCGCTCCAAAGATTGCCGAATGGTCTAAGACCAACCCTCTCGCAGATATTTATAATGCGGCTCATGGAGACGAGAGCATACTGAATAGGCTTCTAGGCTAATACGCAGAATCGTGCATAAAACCTATTGCATTTTGCTTATGGGAGTGTTACTATAATATTAACCATAAGCAAATAACGCAAGAAAGGAAATATTATGGCGAACACTAACAAAACTGCAAAAGCAACCAAGGAATACTCCAAGAAGATGGAAGAACTCGACGCAATCGAGGAATGCCCACAGCTTACAGAGTATATCTTCCGTAGCAAGATTAAAGATGTCAAAAAGACTGGCATAATCATTGTTATGATGGTTGCTATCGCAGCATTCTTCGCTGGATTGTTTATCGGCATAAACATTACAAGCTCGGCCGTTCCGAACAATACCATCGAGGTAAAGGTGGAACAACCGCAACCTGTCGCCCAAGAAGAAGCCGAACAGGAGTAGAAAAGGTGGGGAGAAATCCCCACTTTTTTGTTGCAATTTTAATGATTATGCTATAATCAAGGTATAGGCACACCCGCAGCGGGTGGGCTTTTTAGTATCAAAATTAAGAAAGGAATCAACACTATGGCACAATTTAGTCAGCGTGTTACGGACATTACCTACAACGAGATTCTTCCTACGATTGTAGATTTTGTCAACAACTCGAACATTCTTACCGCCCGTGTGATGTCCAATGTTAAGAACTGGCGTGGTACTTACATCAGCCAGCCAATCCGCATTGGCAACTCTACTACTGGTGGCTCATTCGATGGTCTCGATACTTTCAGCACCGAAACCACGAACAACACCCGCAGCCTCAAGTGGTATGTTAAGGCTTACGAACAGAGCGTCGTAGTCCCTGGCATCGAAAAGGCTGTCAACGGTACTGGCGACAAAGCTGTTATCAAGCTTGTTACCGACCGTCTCGACGAGGCTAAAATCTCTCTTACCCAGGCTATTGGCGACTTGCTTTATGGCAACGGCGTAGGCAAAGATTTCGATGGTCTCGGCATCATTGTCGACGATGGTACTGTTTCGGCTACCTACGGTGGCTTGAGCCGTTCCGACATTCCTGGCAACAAAGCTGATGTTACTGCTGCTGGTAGCGGCAATATCACTCTCGCTCTCGTTGCTGCTGAAATGACCGCAGTTTCCGCTGCTGGTGCTGGCAAAGAAGCTCCAACGATTGCCCTTACGACTCCAGAGGTCTGGGATTTCTTCGAGAGCCTCTTAACTGCTACTGTCCAGGCTAAGTACGACACGATTAACGCTCGTGGCTACAACCGTGTTTCTGGCAAGACCCCAATGGGTACTAGCGTTCCAGAAAGCGACCTCCATGGTCTCGCTGGCTTCAACGCCTTGAGCTTCCGTGGTCGCCCAATCGTTGCAGACGACAAGTGCCCAAGTGGCTTGTTCTTCTGGCTCAACGAAAACTACCTCGATTTCTATCGCTTGACCTCTGACGATTTGCGCCAGGTTTCAAGCACCCCAGAAAAGACCGAGGGTGTTGACGAAGAAATCAAGCAGCCAAGCTTCTTGCAGCTCAAAGATTTCATGTCGCCAATCAACCAGTTTGGCGAAATCGGTGCGCTTATCGTTATGGGCAACTTTATCTGCCGTGCGCCACGCCGCCAGGGTAAGCTTACTGGTATTACTGGAGCTTCTTACTCCGCTTAATAACAATGTAGAGGGGGAAACCCCTCTGCTCTAAAGAAAGGAACAATATGGCAGCAAACAATCAAGTTTCCACCACGGATTACAAGAACTTGCCTGTTCTTCGTGAAGCTGGCGACCTTAACGCAGCTATTATCGACGCAGCAAGCGCAGATATTCCAGCTGTTTCCATCGCAGAGGGCAGCACGGCAACCGTAGCGGCTGGTAGCAAGATTCAGCTACACGCTGTTACTCACCCAGCTGGTGTTGGCTCTGTCGCTTGGACTTCTGCTACTACCGCTAAGGCTACTGTCGATGCAAGCACTGGCGAGGTTACTGGTGTTGCAGAGGGCAGCTCGGTCATTACCGCCACCTTTACTTACAAGACTGGCGTTACCAAGACTGCTACTTGCACCGTTACCGTTACGGCCTAGCAGAACAAAAAAGACCCTTTCGGGGGTCTTTTTTTATTGGCTACTCTTCGGATTCTTTGGCTTTCTTGAGGGCTTCTTCTTGCTCTTGCTTGGTTAGCACTACTACCGTGCCGTCCTTGTTGTCGTCTGATGGGTCATAAGAGCAGAACAATGTAGGGTCGTTCTCGATAAGATGCTTCTCTATGAGCCTACCACGGATATACTCTGATGCTAGACCGAACAATATTTTTGCCTCTACTGCACGGATAACCTTAAAATTGCCTCTGTCTTTGCGGCTTTTACTATTGGCCTCGGCTTTTGCAGTTGCGTAGTCCAGACCAGCAAAGCTGGAGTAGACGAGTTTCAAGAACGCAACATCGTTTGGTTCTAGCTTAAACTTTTTACCGATTTCTTTAGCTTTCATTTCCTCTCCTCTATAAATCCATATTCGATGGATTCTTTTGGATAATGTTTAATAAACTCTGGGTTAGGCTTGCCGTCCGCCGTGTATGGCTGGATTAGCTCACGGTCGAACTTTTGCGCCTCTTGCGACATCTCAAATATGCGAGATTGCTTGGCGATTGGCGCAGAGCGGCCTTGCAGTATCTTTTTGGCCTTAGCCTCGTCTCTATACCATTTCCCATCAACGAATATACCCATACTCTTCGCCCTCGGCAATCTTCTTTGCGTTCTCGTTGCGAATCTGGTCTGGGGTCTTTGGAACTACGATATGCTTGGTGCTTGTCGTGATGGTCTTTTTGCGAGCGAATGGGTCGGAGACTTTAGCTGGTGGTGTGGCTTTCGATTCTAGCTCCCTAAATTGGCGTTTGACGGCTTCTTTTAGGTCGTCCTGTCTTTCTATGTCCTCAATCACTAAACGCTCAATACGAACCAAATAGAGCCATGTAGCGGCAAATCCGCAAATGAGTGCGATGGCAAATCCAAATGCTAAAAGTTCCATGTCCTGTCCTCGAATGTTAATGCAAGCGTGGTAGTAATGAGCTTAGCAACTACGCTATGGCTGTTAATGACCGCCTCACGAATCACGATTGCTGGGTCAATAATATTAGAGCGAATCATGTTGATTTTGCGACCAGTCTTTATGTCGTAGCCCATGCCAGCGGAGAACTTTGTGTCGGTCTTAATCTGCGAGTTGCTCAACAAATCATAGAATGGTTCTGCAAGATAATCCAATCCAAGAACCTCTGCGATGTCTCTCAAGCATACTCCGCCACCAGATACAACGCCGCCAGCGAGAGCTGATTTAGCTGCGCAGATTGCGTCGTCGATGCGGAGCTTGGTTTCTTTCTTCTCCACCTCTGATGCGCCACCGACATAGATGTTAGCGACCTTAGCGGTTAGGCGTGCAATGCGAGCCTCAAGCATGATACGCTTATCTGGCTCTGCCGTCTCAAGCTGGCTTTCAAGCTCTTGAACAACTTTTTTAAGCTCGTCAGAGTTCTCTCCTTGGCCACCAATGATGGTAGTTTCACGAGCCGTAACGGTTACGGATTTGGCGCAGCCAGCGTCCTCAAGCGTCCAGTCGATAGTTTCGCCAGAGAATACCTTGCCGTTAGTGTAGAGCGCAATATCCTCAAGCACATTCTCGAACTGGTTAGACTTTGGAGCGACAACCATTGCGTCTAGTACGCCTTTAGGGAACTTAGAGAGGAATGTAAGAGCGTCGTTCATGATGTTTCCGACGAATAGCACCTTGTTGTATCCAGATGCGTGAATCTTCTCGATAATAGGAACTACCTCGTCTTGGCGAGTGATTACATGGCGCAAGATTACGATAGGGCAGTCCTCGATTACGCTGCGCTTGTCGGTGGTATCGTTAAAGAATACCGTAGCAGTTGCGCCTTGGTCGATATACATGCCCTTAACGACATTGGTGCTAATAAAGCTCGTGCCAGAGTACAGGACATTTACGCCACCGTACTTGCCGACCTCTTTAACAACATCGTAAATCATTTCGCCTAGGGCTTCCTCGCCAGCAGACACGATGCAGACACCACGGAGCGATTTGTCCGAGAGGTCTTTCTTAGTGCGCTTGCTAATCTCTGATAGAATCTTTGGCACATTGGATTTGATAATCTCTGATACCTGGCGTTCAGACATGCCAGCCTCAATCTTGCACTTTGCCCATGAGTATAGGTGGCAAGATAGGATTGCGGATAGCGTAGTACCATCGCCAGCGGTCTTGTTGGTGCGCTGCGAGGCTTGTTTAATGGTTGCTACTGTCATGTCCTCGATAGGGTCGGAGCGTTCCAATACATCTATGTTGGTTACGCCGTCGTGAGAGACCGTAGGAGCGTCCGCACGGTTCTCAATGAACACATTACCAGAAGATACGCCGTAAGCGGCTTTAGCCACGGCATAAATGCTGTCTACGCCGTTCTGGATACCGTCCTTAAGTTCCTCTCCAGTAACGATGCAGCGGTTGTAGGTTGGTTTACTCATGCTTTCCTTTCGTTAGATAAGCGGCTATGTCGGTTAGCCTAATGATTTCGACATTGCGTTTCTTGCCGTCCCAGACGATTTGCGTCTCGATGGCGTTTGAATCGTCGTAAGCCACTACTGTCTCCCCTGGGACATACTCTGGCTTGCTTGATTCGGTAATGAGGCTAGGGTAAGCACCCATGAGTAGAATGGTGGCCAGAGAGTGGCGGTCGTATTTCTTCTCGGCTCGTACGATTCCTGCGTCTGGTCTAAACGGTTCTACTAGGACATATCCTGGCATGAGCTTAACTTGGTATTCCTCGCCCATGATTCTCCTTTCTTGACTTTAGTTTGTACTATCTCGATTGTAGCATAACCAATTTCGGCATGCAACAAACAAAAATCGACCTTTACGGTCGTCTAGGGGACAGCACCACCAAAAGAAACGCAAGAAAGGAGTTTAATTGGGTGGTGCTACTCACATGATACCACAAAATTAGTCGAAAATAGCCATTGACAACCAGAAAAAAGGGGGTATCCTTAATCTAATCTTCTTTATACTAATACTTATAGTAGTAGTAGATGTCTGTGGAAAACTCGGACGCTCTAATCTATCGCTTATCTGTAAAAAGGGTGTTAATAACTCGACCAAACCTGTGGAAAAACCTGTGGAAAAACCTGTGGAAAACCAAAACTTGCAAAATTAAGCACGAGTGCCTTATTATGTGGGTATGGAAGCATGGATACCAGTCATAGTAGCAGTCGTTACGATTATCCCTACTACTGTTACTGTTATCGGAAACTTATGGCAGAATCGCCAACGCAAGATAGATGTAGAATCGCAGAAGCGACAAGCAGAGCGCAACGCAGCTAAGGCCAGTATCGAAAATGCCATTACTAGAGACATTTTGCGCACAGAGATTCTAAACAAGATGCCAGAGGCATACGACGACATAATGGCAGAGTACGAGGTCTACCATGCTAATGGTGGCAACGGAAAGGTTACTAGGGAGATAAACGAATACAAAGCTTGGTACAAACAGTTCAAGCCAAGCAAGCAAAAATGATGTTGTAAATAAAACAACATTTTTTTGTTGACTTTTGCTTATGGATAGCCTAGAATAAGAGTATAAGCAAGTAAGCAAGAAAGGAAATAGGGGACATGAAAAAAATCACAGTAGAATACGCAAACGATTTGGAGAAGAAACTCTTTGAAATGGGACACAAGTTTGGTAACACGGAATACCGCCCAGCAGCAAAGAAAATCAGCGTACGCATCATTAAGAACTTTAAGAGCCTAGAAGATTGCAAGACCAACGACGAGGTTAGCGAACTTTGGACTGGCCTAAGCGCAAGCGCATACCAGAACCGCTACGGAATTGCATTTAACGAATAATCACTTAATCAAATAACTTAATTGGAGAACTCAAAAATGACTATTGAAGAACTTATTATCGAAAACCTAGAGGGTAAAACATTTGATACCGAGCAAGAGATGCTCGAATATGTCGCAAGCTACTGCGACGACATTATCAGCGATATTGGCCGTTTCCAGCGCAGATTCGAGAATGACCCACGAAGCAACGCAAAAGACTGCGACATTGAGGTAGAGGAATACATCGAAGCTGACCGCAAGGAAGAAGAAGAGGCAGCAAATGCAGAATGGTAATTTAGAAGAGGATTTGGTTAACGCCGTGCAGGATTTGTACGGCGAACCTACAATCTACGAAAGCGAGGAAAAATGAAGAAGATTGTTATTGACATAACTCAATGGCCTGATGGCATTAGCCTCGATATTGGCACGGACAGTTACCAAACATCAATTGCAGGGCCACATGGTGGAGGAGTTGGTCATACGATTAAACGGTTCCGAGTCGATATTGATAAGTTGATAGCAGCTATTGAAAAATATCGTGGAGAGGAGGAAGAATGAAACCGACACCTCTTTGCTCAAACTGTATGAGCATTCTCAACATCTATGGAGGATGCGACAGGTGTAACAAATTATTACTTAAAAAACTCTGTGGAGAGGAGGCAGAATGAATAACGAGAATGAGAAACTAAGGCGAGCATTTAGATTAACGGTAGAGCCTAACTAGATAATTAACAGCTTGGTGCGTCCATAAGGGGATTGCGAAATACCACACAAATAACGCATGGTTTTTAAGTATTTTTGACATGCGTGGCTAGAAGTCATAGCAAGCATGAACCTCACGGATAAAGCTGCTGGCGTAGCTCCATTTACGCAAAGCAGATGTTAAATGAGCAAAAGTGGTGGCAATACTCCAAGTAAGTCCACATAGCTAAAGCCAAATAAAGATTAGCCCAACAAAATGGGCTATTTTTATTGACATTTGCTTATGGGTATAGTAAGATTAGAGTATAACCATTTTACGCAAGAAAGGAGCAAATGGTAGAAGAGTTAAAAGCAGAAAGAGCCAACTATCATGATAGACCAGAATGGTCTTATAGCCAAATGAAAGTGATATTGGATTCTGGAATAGATTATGCGGTGGCAGCGAAGAGAAAGTTATTGCCCGCACCAGAGTCCAAAGCCATCGACATTGGCACATTGGTACACCAGGCAATACTGGGGGGAGACGAGCAATATGTGGTTTCGCCTTACGACAACTTTAGAACTAAAGCTGCACAAGAATGGCGAGACCAGCAGTTAGAGATGCAGCGAATCGTAATCAAGAAAGAGGATTCCGACATCATTAACCAGATTGCAGCGAACATTAAGAACCACCCATTGTATAACAAATACTTGGGCGAAGATAAGAAAGCATTTCACGAGCTAGAACTCACGGCTAAAGCCGATGGCGTTGCGCTACGAGGCAAAGCAGACTATCTGCGCATACTGCCAAGCGGCGGGCTAATCATTACCGACATCAAGACCACGGCAAAGTTCGACGAGTTCTTTAGAAAGGCACAATGGTCGCATTATGACCTACAAGCCGCAGTGTATTCGCTGATTGGTACGCAAGCCACCAACTCGAAGCAAGAGCTTACAAATTACTATTTCTGCGTCGCAGAGACGGTAGCACCTTTCAGAGTCCAGTTTATGCACGCAAGCCTAGAGTTTGTAGAGGCTGGGGAGCGCAAGCTTCGCAAGTGCTTGGACGAGATTAAAGAGTTTGGCGACAGAGAGCCTAACTTTCTATTAGAAACAGTAAGAGAACTAGGAGATTACAGCTTATGAGCAGCAACAATCAAGTACAACTATATGTGCGCAATGAGGGCGTGCAGAAGCGCATTTCAGAGCTTCTGGACAAGCGTGCGCCACAATTTACCACGAGCTTGGTAACGGCAGTCAACGAGAACGCTAAACTCGCAGAATGCGAGCCACAGAGCGTCCTAAACGCAGCATTAACAGCAGCAAGCATGGACTTGCCGATTAACCAGAACCTAGGCTTTGCCTATCTGATTCCGTATAACACGAAGAGCGGCAATGTCTGCCAGTTTCAGATGGGCTACAAGGGCTTTATCCAGCTTGCGCAGCGTTCTGGCTATTACAAGACGATAAATGTAACGGATATTCGCAAGGGCGAGATTAAGAGCCGTGATAGGATTAAAGGCACTATCGAGTTCGACTTTATCGAGGACGACAAGAAGCGTGATAAAGAGCCAATCGTGGGTTATGTAGCATACTTTGAGCTTCTAAACGGATTCGAGAAGATGTTATACATGAGCGCAGAGCAAATCGAGCAACACGCCAAGCGATTCTCTAAGAGTTACAAATATGGCAGTGGACTCTGGAAAGACGATTTTGACAGCATGGCAAGCAAGACCGTTCTCAAGCAGCTTATCAGCAAGTTTGGCCCTCTAAATACGCAGCTGCAAGAGGCTGTCATTAAAGACCAGACGGTCGATGGCGAATATGTCGACAACCCATCATACAGCGAGCCTGTGGTCGTAGAAAACGCCGAAATGGGAAGCTCTGAAGAATCATTTACAGATAAGGATATTGTAGACGCAGAAGAATCTGCATAATTTCGCAAAAAAGTCCGAAAAACCTATTGACTTTGCTTATGGGTAGGGTTTATACTCTAACTATAAGCAAAGCAAGAAAGGACAACAAAATGAAAAGAAGCCACCAGAGAATCGTGTTCGAGTGTAAGCAGGACATCGAAAAGGCAAGCAACAGCAACGAACCAGACAAGCTTCTAAGAGTTATGCGCCGCTACGGTCGCAAGACGGTCGACGAAGCAGTCCTCTGGATTAACCAAGACAAAGCAGCTGCAATGGGCATGACGATGGACGAGTATAACGCATGGCTCTGGAGCGAGGATTAAGGAAAGGGGAGAAATGAAAATAATTTTACTAATCATTCTACTCTGGCTACTAGCCGTACTACTACTTAACAACGACAGGAGAAAATAATGTGCAAGATTGAGGTAAAGCACGAGGGCGAAGCTCAAAAGATTGAGATTAGCCGAATCCGTGCAGAGGTTGGTCGCAAGGGGGGACTCGCAAGAGTTCCCAAAGGATTCGCCAAAATGAGTCCAGAACGCCGCCGTGAAATATCTATCAAGGCATCACAGAAAGCTGCTCTGTTACGCAGCGCAAAGGCTGAGAAAGAGGCATAAAATGATTGAAATCCGTGCGCCTAGATACCACGACCGAGTGGTTCTCATAGCGAAATACAAAATCACGCCTGGGTATCCAGTAAAAATCAAAATATTGTATGGAGCATACAAGGGCGAGTACAACATTCCATCAAAGGTGTTGTCCCAAAGCCCAGTAGAGCCTATGACAACCCGCAATGGCAATGTAATAGCCATGAAAGCCGTACCGCTAGACGCATTGGAAAGGATAGACAATGGAAATTAAGAAGATTAAGCAGATGCTAACCGAATGGAACAATACACGCAGTATTGCCCTCGGAAGCGAAATATTAGAACAATTAGTTAAAGATTTTGGAATCAAGGAGAAATAATGGAGCTAACAGTAGACGACCTAAAAATTATCGAGAAAGCATTGCAGGGGTTCGTTCTCGCTAGGAAGAACGCCATCGTACAAGCAGAGAGTATGACAGAAACCGTAGCGTACGCCAAAGACCTTGAAAAGACCGCAGCATTGCTCGACAAGATTCAAAGCGTAACATATACGGGGGCAGACAATGACGAAGAAAGCATTGCGGAAGAAACAGCGCAGGAAACGGAATAAGCAAAAGGAGAACGATGCCTAAGAAAGTTCCGATAGAAGATGTGGAGTGCGAGATATTCGTCAAGGAGCTTGAGCAAAACTATCCAGACATCAAGTTCTCGCACATAGCCAACGAATCACGCTCTGGCGGCCAATACGCAAAGATTCGTGGAGCGAAACTTAAAAGAATGGGACAAAGACCAGGAATGTGGGACTACGAGCTATTTATCCCAGTCTATGACATAGATGGCGAGGTAGGCTCATACCAGGAAATCCGAATCGAAATGAAGAGGCAAAGAGGTGGCGGTTCTACCACCTCTAAAGACCAGAAAGACTGGGGAAAGGTTTACGACCTGGCTGGAATCCCCTGCAAGGTATGCTTCGGAGCAAAAGAAGCTCTGGAATATGTGGCACAAATCGTGCTACAATGTAATGCGTAAGGACTTTGGAGCAAATGCGATATGTTCCAAAGTCGTTGCTCGACCTAATGTAAAAAGTGCGCTTTGTTATAACGGCGCATTTTTTGCTATAATGATGGCAAAGAGGATATTAAAATGCCATACCCACTACCACTCACAAGAACAGAAGCTTATTTAGCTTACAAGGCTGGTGTAATCCAGCAATCAGACTTAAAGCCATCTCTAGCCGTACCACGCAACGGTATCGACGCATGGCTAGCGTATTGGACAGGATTGACTACTACTTATCCTGTTAAGAATGTTGGGAAGAACTTGTTTGATATAGACAACCTTGAGGGGCATCACTTTTACAACTCAAGCACATACAAACCTAATTCTGAAAATCTCGATTGGGATTGTAGCCAACCTATACCAGTAGAAAGTAACACGACATACACTATATCTGTAGGGCTCAAAAGCGGCGCAAGCTTCACCAACGCTCAGATAATCTATTGGGACGCTAATAAAAATGGCGTAGGCTCAGTATGGGGAGATATTAGAAGAACTCTGACTACTGGTGCAAATGTAAGTTTCATTACTATCGCATATAACAACAAGGTGTGGGAAAATGCCCAATTAGAAAAAGGCTCTACTGCTACAGCTTATGAGCCTTATACTGGCGAGCCGCTCATTCTCCAAGAAGAAGAGGCGTATATTGCCTACCTATGTGGTGTGATTAACGAATATCCAGAGAAATGCTTGCGCCGTGTTGGTGCGTATCTGCGCTACCTTATTTCTGCACGCTGGGGTAGACCAGACCACCCATTGAACCGTGAAGAGCTTTATCTCTCGCTTATTAAGACACAAGTAATCCCATCTGGAAACCCAAGCTCGGATATTGTGATTGACGGCACTGCTAAAGCGCCTTTTGTCGATGTTAAGCTATATGGCGATACTTTCCAGCAGAGCTACGAGGGGAAGAACCTTGTTAATACTTTTGACATGGTAGAGGTAACAAACTCTGGTTTGGCTATCACTAAGGGTAGCGATGGAGCGATTATTTTTAACGGAACGCAAACTGGCGTTTGTAATCTTCGGCTTAATGTTACAGATTATTTTTCTGGGCTAGTCGGAGAAAACTTTACTATATCAGTAGCGACTTCTGGAGTTGGAACATGGAGCAATTTTGGTTTCAAAACACCAAATGTCGCAATCGTTTCAACAGTTACCCCTGGAACACCGACAAGAACAGTAACTCTGAATGTATCAGGCACTAATGAATACTGGTTTGACCTATATATCGCAAACGGCGGAACGGTATTCACGGACTATAAGGTATATATTCAAGTCGAAAAAGGCTCGGCCGCCACATCTTACGAGCCATATGTTGGCGGAACTCCTAGCCCTAACCCAGACTATCCACAGCCGATTCAGACGGTTACTGGTAGGCAGGTGGTTAATGTATCTGGGAAGAACCTGTTTGATGCTACGGCTACTCCATGGGTTAAAAATATTGCGTATAACAATGCAGGTCAGCAAAACTGGTATGGATATTATGGCATTGACGAATATCAACCAGTAGAAGCCTCGACTCAATATACATTCTCTAATAACCTCAATAAACCTATCCATTATGGGATTGCTTACTATAATTCGAGCAAGTCGCTTATTAGTACAACGACAGCAGATACAACTACATTTACGACACCGGCAAATTGTGCATATATTCGCTTCGCAATCGAAAGTTCGGCAGCTCCTACATGGACACAGCTAGAGCTAGGCTCAACTGCTACTGTCTATGAGCCTTATAGCTCTAACGATTACGAGATTAACTTGGGGAAGAACCTGTTCAATCGGAATGATGTTGTGAATGGTATCCCAAGCCAATCCGATGGAAGTATTGTCTCGACCTCAAGTATTGGCAGGACTTCTGGTTATATTCCAGTTATGGCTAACACGGCCTATTCGCACACAGGCCACCCACTAGGCTGGGCAGTCGTAGCGTGGTATAAAGCAGACAAGTCTTTTATAGGGCGTGTTGGAGATGTAAAGACAGTTACATCTCCGAGCGGAGCGGCTTACGCTAGGGTGTCTTGTGCACAAGGCGACTTGGATACTTGCCAATTTGAGGCTGGCGAGCCGACAGACTACGCTCCTTACTTTACCCCTATCGAACTCTGCAAGCTCGGCACATATCAGGACTTTATCTGGAAGGATGGTGAAGATTGGAAAGTGCATAAGGAAATAACACAAAAAGTGTTTAATGGAAGTGAGCAGTGGTCTAAATCTATTGCGACACTAAATAATGTGTATATTCAGGTTGATACCTCTGCCAAGAAAGATACTGCTGTTAAATCAGACAAGCTAACGGAATACACGGCTTCCTATATGCAAGTCAATAGTGTTGTAGGTATTGCTTACAACACCACAGGGGGCGGTGAGGCTTCTATTAGAATAAGCTGTGGGATTGACGGAGCGGCAGATATTCCTACATTTAGGGGTTGGCTGAACAGAGTAGCCCCTAAGGCATACTATGCAAAAGCCACTCCGACCGACACCGTTATTACTAACCAAGCTCTTATAGACCAGCTTGATGCTTTGAAACAAGGAGGAGCAGAGAATGGCACTACCTATATCAAGGTAAATGCTACTGACCCTAACCTACCAGGTTTGCTCTATGTAGAAGCTCCGAAATACGAGTAAAATATACATAAGCTATGTATCCAAGAACTGCCTGAGGGCAGTTTTTTGGTATAATAAAGCTATGGAAGAATATGCAATTAAGTTCCAGGACGGTCTTCTGAAAGATGGCCGAAATGGTCTAGAAATAGAAGAGGCTTTGCAACAGTGTGTTGATAGGTTGAACCAATATAATAGTAAGGTGCCGTGTAGAGAAAACTCAATTGCAATTACGCACATAGAAACCGCTATCCTATGGCTAAATAAACGCACAAAAGACCGTGAAAAGCGTGGAGTCGAGGGGACTTACGAGGTATAATAAAAGTACCTACATGGGCGAAAGACCGAAGCATAGATTAACCCATGGGGTGTTCGGCGGCAGGCTATGCTGCGTCAGCCAGATTAAGCCGTTCTATAACTACATATTTGCGCAATATGGTATTATAGAGCGCAGGACAGAGGCAAATATCCTAAGTACAAGCCTTGAGTTCGGTCGATTCTCTAAAATCGCCACCAAAATGAAACTTTGCACCAGGGGTAGACCCTGGTTTTTTGTGATTTTATGGGAAAAGTCGAAAAAAGGTATTGCATTTGCTTATGGGTGGGTGTAATATAAAGATAGCTAAGCAAGAAAGGAGCTACTAAAATGAACTACTACGGAATCGTAAGGAGAATCTACAAAAACAACGGTAAGATGCCATACGAGACAATCGTAATGCCAAATCTATTCAAAACATTTGAAGAGGCGGTAAGGTTCGCAAAACATGACAGCGACCAAAGCGGACTGCGCTACGGATACCAATGGGTAAACGAGACAACCCAACTCGAAACGCAGCACAGCAGCAAAACTGGCAAAGATACAATCTACCGCCACGAGTGGGACATCGAAAAATATCAAGTCGAGGGCGAATAATCGCCCTCTAAAGAAAGGAGTTAGAATGAAACGCAAAGTAATGACGCTAGACCAAATCCGAGCAGAAAGCTATTTGGAAGATGCAGACCAGCTAGGAATCGGAGCATTGGTTGATGTAGAGAACATGGGATTCTGCAAGGACGGAGTAACGAAATGGTATTTCTTCCAGAACGCCAAAGGAGAAGATTGCGTGTACTACCACAGGAGCGTAATCGACCAGAACAAGCCAGCGAACTTTAACATAGCAATAGCGTAGAAAGGGGACAAATGAAAAAGATAGTAGTAATCGTAGCGGTAGCAGCACTCTTGGGAGTTCTGCTTATCCGCAAAGCCAATACGGAAAATAGAATGGAAGCTTACGCCATAGAGCATAACTGCGAATGGAATTACAGCTGGTATATTAACGAAGAGCCTGTGTGCAGATAGGGAGACAACATGGACGAGGTAGCAAAGGAAGCATTGAGGATTATTAGAGAGGGCAAGAACAAATGAAAATCAAGGTCGATAAGGAAGAGTACGAACGCCTACTCAAGCGAGTCGAAGAGCTGGAAGAATATAGAGAGACGGAGCATGAGCGTTTTATGTGGTTGGTAAATAATATGGAAAGGCAAATGGAAGATTTCTTTAACCATAAATGTATGACAGTAATGGTAAAAAGAGATAAGAACATGATTGCGGCAGAGGTTCGTAAGGATATCATGAATAATCTATTTAAGGAGAAAGAAAATGAGTGATTTAATAGAAACTATCGTGGGGATTGTAATAATAGTAGCATTTTGCACTTTCCTAGTAAATTTGGCTAAAGACTCGCCAGAAGTGGTTTATGAGTACGAGACCATGAGCGGAGAGACTGGAGAAGCCGTTTACTGCGGAGTCCTCAGAAATACATACTGCGTTCTCGAAGATGGAACTAGAGTTGTTAATATTAAACAGTATAAAAGAGTAGAGAAATAGGGAGTGAAATGCGAGAGCTAAAGTTTAGAGCGTGGGATAAAGTCAAGAAGAAGATGCTTTTCGATGCTGACCCATTCGCTATCCATGTTTCTGGAAGCAACGAACCGCTCTTGGCTGAAACGCACAGAAACGAGGATTGCATCTTTGAGCAATATACAGGTCTCAAAGACAAGAACGGCAAAGAGATATATGATGGGGATATAGTGAGATACAGCCACAAGCTTCTCTGGAATACTCCAGCCGTAAGCTCAACGACAGTTGTAGAATGGTGGTCTGGAGAGGAAGAATATTACCCATGCTGCACGACTAGCGGATTTGCGTTGCCATATAGTGAAGATGGCTACGAGGTTATAGGAAACATTCACGAGAATCCAGAGCTAATTGGAAAGGAGCAATAACTAAGGCCAGCCATTGAGCTGGCTTTTTGGTATAATTTAAGTGTAAACATTAAGCAGAAAGGCCACAGCCAATGCGTAAAGAGCTTGAGAATACCACCACAAAGCAGGTGAAAACGCTCAAAAATGGAAACCCCATAAACAAGGCGGCTCAATTCGGCCAACCAAATGGCAACCCTAGACATAATGGTGCATGGAAGAAAGAAGCAACGCCACGCTATAAGCTGGAGCGTATGATTACTATGGGCGATGCAGAATTGCAGGGAATCATAGACGACCCAGACGCTCCTACATTCGAGAAAGCCATGGCAGATATTCTTCTGCAAGCAAAAAACGATATGGACAAAGATGGCGTTAAAAGACCCGCTCAAATGCGTTTTAAGGCCATTTCCGACATGATAGACCAAATATATGGCAAACCAGCCCAAACGACCGTAAATGTGGACGCTGGAGACCACGAAGAGGCAAAGGCGTTTATTAGAGGCGTATTTATACCATAGGAGCGACATGCCAGAGGTATTTACCAGAGACGAAGCAGAGGTAGCCAAAGCAAAAGCTGCTGGCTATTGGACTCCGTTGCCAGGGCCTCAAACATTAGCTTGCCAATTAGCCATGGGAGAGCCTCGACATCGTGAGATTCTTTTTGGTGGCGCACGAGGCCCAGGTAAAACAGAGTGGTCTATCGTTGTAATGGCAGAGAGAATCCAGAACCCTCACTACCAAGGGCTAGTTTTGCGTAAGAACGCAGACGACCTTACAGACTACTGCGTACGCTGTGAAGAGATGTACCAGTTTGCCAATGTTGTGGTTAGGCGCAATCCAATGGTGCTTAGATTCGGCACAAATGCGCTACAAGCCAAGGGCGCAATGATTCGTGGCGGTCATTTGCATGACAAGACCTCGTTTATTAAGTACCAGGGTCAGCAGTTTAGCCGCATAGCTATCGAGGAGCTTACGCAGATACCTAGCGAGCTCCTATACAAGCAAATCATGTCCTCGTGCCGTTCTAAGTACAAGGAATTAAAGCCGCAAATGATTCTGACGGCTAACCCAGGTGGCGTTGGCATGGGTTGGGTTAAAAGACGCTTTGTAGAGCCAGTAGACAAGAACCAAGACGAATACACGGAGACCGTGCTAGACAATGGCGACATTCTAATTGAGTCCGCTCGTGTTAAGTGGTGGCAGAAGCAATATGCCTGGACGACAACCAAAGGGCAGAAGCGCATCACGGTCTGGAATGACATCTACGACAAAGAGGAAGAGACCTGGCGTTGCTTTATACCCGCTACAATCGACGACAACCCTATTTTGACCGACAACGACCCAGAATACATGAAAACGCTTGAGGGCTTGAAAACGACCGACGAAGCTCTCTATAACGCATGGCGACATGGCGACTGGTCGGTATTCGCTGGCCAGGTGTTTACCGAGTTCGACCGAAGCAAGCATGTGATTACTAACTTTGCAGAGATTGGAACAACCAGCAAAAAGTTCAATGAAGCTGTAAAGATTATCTCTATGGACTGGGGTTACTCTGACGATACGGCAATCTATTTCACGGCTCTCATAGACGGTAGGCCAGTTACTTACAAGGAGATGTTCGGCAACCAGAAACTAGCCTCGGAGTGGGGTAAGGAAATCCGAGAGTATATCGAGCGTGGCGACCAGCGCATAGACTACTTTATCTACCCATCTGATATGCAGGACGAAAAGAACGGCAAGTCCTCGCCTATTGACGACATTACAGAGGAGCTTAACAAGCTGCCGCCAGACATGCAACCAGTTATGCGCATGATGTCTCGTGAGGCTGGCTCTAGGGCTATTAGGCAGCACGCAACGCATAAATACCTACGAGCAGAGCCATGCGCCAAGATATTCAAATCATGCACCAATTTGGTAAGAGTATTGCCAGAGCTTGTTTATGACGAAACACGCAAGGAGGAGATAGACACGAACACAGACCACGAGCTGACGAACCCATACGACGGTTGGAGCTACGGCTTGAGGTGGCTATCTGAACGCAAGCCAGGCGAGATTGTTCACAAGTCCGAGCTTGTTGGCGGAAACCCAGCAAAGCACGGAATCATGCACAATAGCACCATGGCAGAGGCGGGTATAGACCCAGTAGAGTTGTTGCGCAAGGCGAATAGACCAAAATCTCGTGATTGGAAGATTTCGTGATATACTAGAGGTAGAAAGCGGTTACGCTTTAGCACATAAATCATTTTTGACCAGACAGAGAGCAATATCACAAAGGTTTTTACTCCCAAAATAAAACTTTTATCTCTGTCCACATTAAACACTATTTATACCTCTAGTCTCTCATACCTTTGCTAGAGGAAAAACAAAAATGTTTTTGCTAAAAGTAGCCGCCATTCCTTGCAGTCATGGCGGTTTTTGAGCGTGATATAATAGAAGCATGAAGAACAACAAGCCAATTACAATACTACTCTACGAGAACGACCTACCAGGCCTCCGTGAGATACATTGCGTTAATTGCCGCCGCTTGTTGTGCAAAGTGAACTCCGATGTTAAATCCATCATTCTAGGCGATGGCTACGACCCAGAAGAGCATAGAGAGCTTGTCTCTGGCATGAATGTGGTCGAGCAAAAGTGCCGTGGTTGCGAGTGCATATATAAGTTCTTGTTCCAGAAATAGTGCCGATGCTACAATAAAAGTAGCAAGCAAAGCCGCACCTTAAACGATTGGAAAGGGGGATTATGTATGTATATCCTGGTAGAGTTTTACATCTGTCTCAACTCGAAAAAGCTGTTCAGAGAACTCGAAAAGTACAACATGAATGTAACCGACATGGGCAACGGAAAAGTATTTGCATACGGCGGAAACAAGACTGGCGAGCAGGTTGCCATTATCCTCTCCATCTGTGATAGATACGGCAGGTACTCGCATGTGTCTATCGACAAAGGGGGTAACGAATGTGGCAAAGAAGAGGAAGAAGAAGCCTAACTACTCCTTGCTCGATTTCCACCATCTGCTGTTCCAAGGCAGACATTGGAAACAGGGTTACGCAAAGCTTCTGCGTGAACACCCTTACATGGGCAAGAAGATTCCGCAAGCAACATTGCACAGAGAGATACACGCAAAGATACACGATATTCCTACTCCGAATGGAGCAGAATGCAAAGCCGCATATCTGAAGCTCATTGAGCTGGAAGAGCAAGGCCTTATCGACATCGTGAACGACCCAATCGAAAAACGCCTGGATTTCCTTATCGACTTATGGGCAGACAAATGCCCAGCTACGGTAGCAATCCTGGCATGGCAGCGAGAAATCGTGGCCAAGTTTTATGGGGGTGGCTGATGCCGCCCTCTTTTTAATGCTCTACCTCTGTTAAGGTAAGAAAATGCGATTATGCTATAATGTCGTTAAGGAGAAGCCATGAACGACGACGAGAAAGAATACATCGGCGCAGAAACAGGACTCGTAGAAGAGATGCCAGTCCTGTCATTAGATGTGCCAGATAGAGAACTTATCCAAAACTTTAAGAGGTGGGAGAAAGAGGCAATCGCCTATTGGAACGACCCAAAAGGCTACAACCTCGAAGAAAAGCGTAAAAAGAACTGGGATTACTACCTAGGCAAACAGCTCGACAAGACGAAGCTTTATAACTACCAAGTTCCGTTTATCGACAACGAGTTGTTTATCGCAACAGAGACGGTTACGGCTTACACTACCAGCCAGAACCCATCAGCAGAGGTCTTGCCAGAGAATGATTCGCAAGACTCCAAGACCATGGCTGGAGAGCTTGAATGGGCTTTGAATATCCATAGCCAGAAGCACGAGCTTGCCACGAAGCTTGAGCAAGTAGAGCGTGCCATGTACATGAAATATGTCGGCGTTCTAAAGCTCGTCTGGGACGACGAGAAGAACGACATCGTGCCTATTGCTGTCGACCCAGAAAAGGTTGTCTTTGACAAGGGTTGCCGCCAGGGGGAGAACCCATTGTTTATTAGCGAGTTGCGAGAGGCTACCTTGCAGCAGATTATTAACATGTTCCCAGACAAAAAGGACAAAATCTTTGAGAGCCTCGACCGTGTACGCATGACACCAAAGCTCGCCAACTCTATCTACACCTACAAAGAGGTATGGTTCACACAGATTGACGAAGAGGGCGAAACAGAGTGCGTGGCTTGGTACATGGGCGATGTCTTGCTAGACAAGGCTAAGAACCCTAACTACCTATACACAGAGGACGGCGTGCAGATTTCAAACTATCTGCCAAGCCCACAGAAGCCGTACATCTTGTTCAACTACATGAACGACGGCTCGCATGTTATCGACCAGACCTCTCCATTTGAGCAAGCTATCCCTATGCAGGATATTCTTAATAAGCGTGGTAGGCAGATTGTGGAGAACGCAGACACGGCGAACAGCATCTTGGTTTTGCGCAGCTCTGCTATCACATCGGACGAAGCCGAGAACATTACGAGAGACCCTAACCAGATTCTCTTGCTCACGGCAGACCCTAAAGAGCCTATTAGCAATGCCTATGGCGCAATCGAACCGCACCTACTGCCGAACTATGTCTTGAATGACAAGCAGGACATTAAGAACACGATTCACGAAATCATGGGCACGCCATCGCAGTTCCGTGGTTCTAACACGAGCAAGGATTCTACGCTTGGCGAGACGCAGATTGTTACCTCGCAAGCTTCTGGCCGCCAGGACGCTATTATCCGTGCGCTAGAGCGTGGCCTAGACCGTTATTACAAGCTCCTCGTCCAGTTTATGAAAGTCTGGTACGACAAGCCGCATTACTTTGCCTCTAGGGACAACGACGGCAAGTTTATCTCGGTAGAGCTTAGCCGTGCTAGGATTCCAGATGTCGCTTATGTCTCTGTCGAACATGGCACGACCATGAAGCAAGACAAGTATCGCCAGGAAAACCTCGCTATGATGCTCGCTCGCCTCGGCCTAACCGACCCTTACAACTTGTTCAAGGACTTGGGCATGAAGAACGCCGACCAGCGTTACGAAACGCTCGTTAAGTTCAAGATGTCGCCAGAATCGCTTAGCGAAGATGTGCGCCAAGAGAAACAGAACCGCCAGGCATACATCGACTTTGCGTGCATTATGGGCGGCGAAGATGTCAAAGGCCATGACGATGTGGACGCAGAGCATATCCTCGCCCACCGTGCGCAGATTACGACGGACAGATTCTTGTACGCATCACGAGACCGCCAGCAAAAGATGCTCGCACATATCCAAGAAGAGGTACAGCTATTATCTAACCGTGTTAAGCTCCAAGAAGCTTCGATGCAAGGCTTACTGGTCGACCCTAACATTCCAGTTACGCCGACTATCCCAGAGCCTATGCCGCAGCAGCCACAGATGCCACCAATGGGCGGTCAACCAATGCCTACTGGCGACCAACTAATGCAGCAAGGCGGAATGCCTATGCCACAAGCTCCACAGGGCGGTGCACCAATGAACCCAGAGCAAGCCGTTCCGCAGGTAGAAAGCATGCTACCGCAGAATAACCCAGGCATGCCGATGCAACCAGGCGTATAATAGAGGTGCGACATCGTAATAGTGTCGTAAGCTCGCAGTTGGCAATGACCCACTCTCCCGCAGGAGTGGGTTTTGTCTTGTCCGATAAGCGTTCACTTAATGGCCGCTATAATGCACTTAATGCCGATTTAACAGAGGTACTATAAAAGACTATAAGGTTCACTTATGTCCGATAGAGTGGCAATAGAACTGTATCATTAACTGTATCACTAACTGTATCACCGACTGTATCACACAATGTTAAGTTTTAGACCGCTGATTTCTCACACTTTGTATAATAGATGTATGGCAAAGAAATACTTACTCTACCTATTAAGGTGGCAACTCTCAACCCCAATATTAGCGATTTGCTTGCACTTTCTAGCTGGCCTAGGGGAACTTTGGGCAACAATACTGGCTAACCTCATAGGGGGACTAATTTTCTTCTGGATTGACCTAAAAATCTTCAAAAAATGATATAATAACCATATCCCCAAGTGATGCCCACCCTTACTTGGGGATTTTTTGATGCGTGGTATAATGAAATTATTAACAACCATAATCAGAAAGGCATCAGCCAATGAATGACGACTTGACGGACATTGCTCTGACCGCATTGGAGCAAGCCGAGGCTAACGAAGCTAACAGCGACGAAGCCGATACCAGCAAGGACGAATCCGACGAGGAAGATACCTCGGAAGAGGCGGACGACGAATCCGAGACCGAGCAGGAAGAGTCCCAGGAAGATTCAGAGGAAGAGGACGAGGGCGAAGAGTCCGACGACGAATCCGAAGAGGAATCCAAAGAAGAGAAGAAAGAGGAAAAGAAAGAGCTTTCCGACGAAGAGTTTGAGGAGCTTGCGAAGAAGCGTGGCTACGCTAAGCGTGATTTAGACGCAGAACGCCGCCAGGAAGCCCAGAACAACGCTAGGGCCATCGAAAGCATGCCGAAGCCAAAAGAGCTTGATGCGGACACCTGGGCGGCAATGCCAGCCATTAACAAGGTAATTTATAACAATCTACCTTACATCACGGCTCAAGGCAAAGACGGCCAAACTATCAAGGTTAAGACACCGCAGCAGTTGCCAAAGGATTTCGAGTTCGCCAATGATACGGCTCGTGCAGACTTTATGGCTGCTATCCAGGCGCAGGAAAGCAAAGCAAACGCTATCGAATACTCGATTAAGTCTCGTGCGCAAGCGCAGAGGCAGCAAGAGCGTAGCCAAGCAGAAGCAAGATACATGGTTGCGCAGGTAGACGCTCTACAAAAGAGCGGAGATTTGCCAAAGCCAAAGGCAGAACCAAACAGCCCAGAGTTCAACAATGACCCAGCTGTTAAGCTTATCGACAAGGTTTTAAGCTATCGCCAGAGCCGTGCCGCTCAAGGCGTGAACCTAAGCGTTAAAGATGCGCTCACTCTTTATAAAGCAGAACACCCAGCAGATTTCCGTACAGGAGAGGCTAAGGGCGACGCAGAACGCAAGAAGATTTCAAAGAAAATTAACGGTGGCAAGAAATCCAGCGATGCAAAGGCTGATTCTGTCGGCTACCAGAAGAGATATTACAAGTTCGGTATGAGTACGCAAGATGTGCTAGACCGTGCATTAGAGGATTTGGACTAAGGAGAATAAACAATGAGTGCTACTAAAAAGAACGCAGAGCCAAAGGCAGTAGAAACCGTTGCAAAAAGCGCAACAGTCGAGCCAGAGGTTGTAAAAGACGACGAGCCAATGGTCTTTGAGCCACTAGACGCAGAGGACACCGTAGAGGAAGCTCCAAAGGCGGCAGAAAAGGTTGTTAGCGAAGAACAGAAGCGTGCAGATGCCGTTCTCGCAGCAAAGATTTTAAGCGGCGCAGACCCAGAAGCCAGCAACGCAAATGGCGGCGCAGGTGGCCGTGCTACTATCGACGAAATGCTACACAGCTATTTCTCGCCTACCGAGCTTGTGCGCATTAAGAACCCATTTACGCATGATACTGGTTGGGCTTACTCCGACCCTAAAGACATTAAGATTGAGCAGCCAAGCGCAGAGACACGCCGTGTTTATGGTATTGGCAAGGGCTACCAGAAAGTCCGTATTATCCACGCTGGCGAAGATATTGTAATCGCTGGCTGGGAAGCCTATGTTGGCCTTACCCGCATGTTCAAGGCTTGGGTACAAGAGATGGACGATGTTCGCAACATGAACAACACGCTTACATTCAAAAAGTTTATGGACATCGCTTACCTCGGTACATTTGACCCGAATGCTGGCAAGAATATGCCGACAATCCTAAGTCCAGAAGAAGAACTAGAGGCTGACCTCGGACTTATCTAATGGCTGGTACTCCAAAGCTAGACAGTCTTACCGCACGCAAAGAGCTTACCACTATGCGTAGGCTCTTGCGTGATACCAAGCAACAGATTGACGATGCGACCGAGCAGGGCAATGAGGCTCTGCTCGATTTACAAGAAGAGTACGAACAATTAGCAGAAAAGAAACGCCAACTATTGCGAGAGATAGAACAGCTAGAGGAGAAGCGGGACAATCTCCTTGGCAAGACTAAGGCCGCCGAAAGTATCTATGGCGAATACCTAAAGACCATACGAGAACGGCGAGCAAGCGATAATGTATAATGTAAGTGTATAACCTTAACAAGAAAGGATTATTATGTCAATGCACGGCACAGACCAAAGCAAATGGCAACCAAACCAAATCACAGAGGGCGACTTTATTATTTGTAAAGCCACCGAGGGTTGTGGCTATGTCGACCCTACATGTGATGCCAAATACCAAATGAACAAGAACGCTGGAAAGCTTCTTGGCGTTTACCACTACGCTCGTCCAGATTTGGGCAACAGCGCAGAGGAAGAGGCGGAGTTCTTTGTAAACAATATTAAGGGGTATATCAAAGAGGCTATTCTTGTTCTCGACTGGGAATCCGCAAACAAGTGGGATACTGGTTGGGCAAAGCGTTGGCTCGATAAGGTTAAAGAGCTTACTGGTGTTAAGCCTATTATTTACATGTCCAGCTCCGTAACATTCGCTTACGACTGGTCGGCAGTTGTTGCTGGAGATTACGGCCTATGGGTAGCTAACTACGGCAACAATGATGGCTCTAATCACGGCTGTCCAGCTGTCGGATACTGGGGTATTGTTGCGATGCATCAGTACACCTCTAATCCTCTCGACAAGGACGAGTTCTTTGGTGATGCGAATACATGGAAAGCTTACGCTGGCTCTAAAGGTGGTTCTACTCCAGCTCCAGCACCAGCACCGAAACCAGCTAGAAAGAGCAACGAGCAAATCGCAGACGAGGTTATTGCTGGCAAATGGGGTAATGGCCAAGACCGCAAGAACCGTCTCACGGCTGCTGGTTACGACTACCGTGCCGTGCAAGACATCGTAAACAAGAAGCTTGGCGCAGGTGGTTCTACTGGCCATACCTACTACAAGATTCAACCAGGCGATACTCTCTCTGGTATCTCTGCAAAGTATGGTACAAGCATCAACCAGCTTTGCGCATGGAATGGCATCGCAAATCCAAACATGATTTACGCTGGCACGACAATCCGAGTTAAATAAGGAGAGAATATGAAAGGTGATAACTACCCACTACCGAAAAAGGTTTACGAAGCAATCCGCTGGACGGTCTCTGTATTCCTACCAGCTTTGGCGACGCTATTCGGTGTACTAGCCAAAGCATGGAACTGGGATTTGCCAGTAGACGCAATCCTAACCACGATGTCCGCTATTACATTGTTCTTAGGTGCGATATTCGGTATATCCAAGGTTATTTCGGATAAGCAATAGCGCAAAGAGACCCCTGCGAGAGCGGGGGTTCTTTTTATGCTATAATTTGGCTAAGGAGACCCACTATATGCTTACATTCACTCAACGAAAACAGATGGCGGCTCGACTATGTGGCTTGAACTACGAAGAGCCAGAAATTGAGACCATCGTTACGAATATAAACCAAGCGGACAAGATGTTCCAAAACGCTGCTCGTAGGCCATGGACGAACAGAGAGCGTACTTTTGATTTGGAAGCGTCGAAACAGTATTACCAGCTACAAGCAGACATGCACCGTGTTGTAACCGTGCGTTGCAAGCAGGGTACAAACTCCAACATTATTATTCCGCTTACAGAGATTCGCTCGGAGATGGACTGGAACAAAATGAACTCGTATCCGCACAGCGGGCTATACCCTACGCATTTCTTTATTCGTGGGCATAAAGATGTAGGTATCTACCCAATGCCAGCAAGCGATGTAGCAAACGGTCTGATTATTACTTACGAGCCTCGTGTAAACGATATGCACAAGGACGATGTGAGCTTTACTGCGAATGTAACTAATGGCTCGACAGAAATTGTCTCGACAACGGAAGACCAAGGCGTTCTTGTGGACATATTCCAGCCATACATGGTCGGAGACTGGTATGCTTTTGGTGCTGATGGTACTGACGGCAACTACTACAAGATTAAAGAGGTAATAGACGGCCAACACGCTGTCCTTGATACAGAGTATCTTGGGCCAACAGCTACGAATGTGAACTTTACTATCGGACAAGCTCCGCCATATCCAGAGGAATACCACGACGCTGCGATTAACTACGCTTGCTACCGCTTCTTTGCCATGCGCAAGGACACGGATTCTGCCGCAATGTATCGCACGCTATTCCAGGACGCTTTGACTGATTACAAGACTGTCTACGGCAACAAAACCGTATCTGGCGTAATCAACCCTAACGGAACACGCATGCCAACCATTGGCGATGTGTTCGCAAACTCAACAATAACAGAGGGAGTGTAATATGGCTATTGGCGATACTGGCTCAAGATTAGTCGGTAATACCGAGTTTTATGGTGGGCTTTCAACAGATGCCAAGATTGGTATTGAGAACAGCTTTGCCGATGCAGAATGCCTCGATGTGCGCAAGAGTCCGTCGCAAATGACGGTCTTGCCACAGTCCAGGGAAATTGCCGACGCTGGCGTTATTACTGGCCTTATCACGGCTATGACGCAGACCAAGGACGGCTATATTTGGGCGTTAGACGAGAACGGCAAACTCTACTCTATTGACGAGGACAATAATGTCCTAAGCATCAACAACACGGCCACAAGCTCTGGGCATGGTCTTATATTCTCTATGCAGCATGACGCTTTATGGTTTGCCGATGCGCACCACAAGCTATACTCTTACGGCGATATTATTAGCCCACGCTTGAACGCTCGCTCGCTTACGGCGTTTGAAAAGATGGACGACAACTCGGAGTATATCGAGAACTCTATTACGGTAAACTATGCTGGCAACTATATTTCTAACCCAGATGTTCCACGCAACGCTACGGCAGATATTACGCCAACATTCTATGATTACACATGCCCACTAGGGCTATCTGAAGCGACGGCAGATAAGGCGTTGTACCTACCTGGTCTTGCTCCAGTAGCAGAGATTGGCGTTTATGTTAAGACAAAAGGCACAGGTTCTCTCTATGTAGTGGTGCATGACAAAAACGACAACATCGTAGCCGAGGCTAATGCCATTCCAGCTGCGGATATTACAGAGGGGGATTATAACTGGTTTGCTATTGCTCCAAATCCATCTGCGACAATATCTGCTGGAAACCAGGCTAACCTAGTCCCATGGGCTGGCGATTTAAGCGAGGGTGGCGGAGAGTACCATATCCATGTCGTATCTAGCGACGCTGGTTATGTTTTGCAGACAGTAACCGACAGCTCTCTATACTACGGCATGCGCATGAAATCTCGTGGCTATGTACTTTACGAGACATACAACGGCAAACACCCGCTTGCGGTTTATAAAAGCGTCTACATTGGCAATGGCCAATATGTAGCAGAGCTACAATCTTCTCCACGCAATTACATCGACGATACGATGTACCTACCGCACAGGTTGCGCCTAGACGACGGCTTCGAGGTATGCTCTATTGCGACATCTGACGAATACATTGTTATTGGCGCAGAGAAATACAGCAAGGACAGTACGAGAGGATTCCAGGCTGGTAAGATTTATTTCTGGGACGGCGAGTCAGATGGCCCAAATTACAGCATCGAGTGCAACATGGGCAGCCCGCATTGTATTTATAACTACGCAAACATTACCTATGTAATCGTAAACGGCGCATTGTATGCCTATACTGGCGGCAAGGAGCTTATTAAGGTTCGCACCATGAAAGGCACGGATACGGAGCTTTCTGGGCACAATACGACCACAGAGGTCTATCCAAACATGATTACGACACGCCGTGAGATTATGCTTATCGGATTCCCATCTATTACGACAGCACAGAGTATCCGCCACGGTATCTACGGTTGGGGGAGTATCGACAAGAACTATCCAAACAGCTTCACATACAACTACCGCATACCAGAAGCAACGAGCCAATACAACTCCGACAACGAGACGCTACGACTCGGCTGCGTGTATAACTTTGGCGACTCGCTATTCTATGGCTACGAGATTACGACAACTGATGGAGAGGGCAATACGACTGTAAATCCAGGATTGGCTACGGTAGACAACGAATCTGGCGCAGCTTCAACATTCTACTGGCAGTCTCTATGCTTTGACGCTGGCTCTCCAATCTTAGTAAAAGACATTCTAAAGTTCGGTATATACTTTGACGCATTGCCGACTGGCTGTACGATTACACCAATCTTCCGCATAGACGACGGAGACGCAGAAATGACTAACCGAGACTATGAGGCAATCTACATTGCTGGCAAGAAATGGTACAAGGCGGCTACGACGGCAACCGCTGGGCAGAAGAAAGTAACCGCAAGTATCAACGGACGCTTCCATGAGGCACAGTATGGCTTTATTGGCACTACCGCAAACGATGGCAACACTCCAGTTATTAAGCAAGTGGCCGCAGAGGTGCGCATACTTAACGAAGAGGCTAAACTATAATGTCGGATTATTCTTCACGATATGGCTACAACGACAAAGTAGCCGATGTAATACGCCCATTAGGGCAAGGAACGGTGCGTAAAACGCTAGACGGATTCCGCAAAGTAGACGATGTGCCGATTTCGTCAAACGCAGAGGCGTACAGTTTCGATACAGGACGCATACGCACAGGAAACCTACGAGGCAATCAACAAGTAAGGGGACAAATACAAGTAGTCGACAGTAACGGACGCAAAGTTATGGTTATGGGCTACGGAAAAGGTAAGTTTTAAGGAGAAACCATGGCGACAACTAAATCTGGAGTCTTGATTAACGAGTACAAACCAGTATCTCGTGGAGATTACGGCATTAGGGTCGCCAGAAATGGTTTTGACGCAAACACCGCTGGCGATTCTAACCTGCTATTCAACTCTAACTGGCCTATTATTCAGATTGTTAAGGTTATTTCAGAAGAAAATAAGGTAAAGATTATCGACGAGACAGAGGGCATACCAGCAAGCTGGATTCTTGTTAATGAGCAAAAGTCTGGAATCTTTATTTGGGACTGTGCAGTAGACGAGAAATGGCTTTACTTACCAAAATACACTTACACATACAGAGACCCTGATACATACGAGATACATTTCTGTGATAAGCAGTACAAGATTTACCACGGTTTAGGATATGTGCCGATGTTCTTTAAGTCGGAGTTCGTCTCGGACAAACCTGGGTACTATTTAATGACTAACATCGACATACGCAAAGATGCGGACTACCCATACACCTCTAAAGCGTCATATTATGATGGCGCAACGAAGAACTACGGTATAAGGTCTAAGTCGCATACTAGAAAAATCATGCCTCAACCTGGAGAAACGAGAGGCTGTGGCATAAGCACGCTAATCCAGTCAAAACTTATCATGGCCATAAAGACGGAGAAATCTAAGACGAGTTCTGACGACCCACAAAACCCAGCTCCAAACGCTGCGTGGGGTGTGCCTAAAGACAATAACGACCTCAAGACAACGAAGCTTACCGACTATGAGCCGTTTGCATATTTCTCAAGAGACGGCATTGTGCCATTCGAGGAAAGACCAGCGGGAAACTTTCCACAAACAGACCCAGACGGTTGCTACCGCATTATTAGCCAGGACGGTTCTGCTGTCTTGGCTGGTTCGCATGCCTCGTTGGTAGTGGTTCGCTCCCCAATGGTTGCGCCAGATGTAGAGGAGATTATAATATCATGAGCGACTACGGATTTAAGACTAGCGACGACAACAGAGCTACTGTTCTAAACGCAAAGAACCCTATTTTTGGGTTCGATATGCAACATAAGCCAAGAGCGTTTAAGACATTCCACATCGTGGACACAAAGACATCGCCAATCCATACTGGTTCAGTAGCTACGCCAAATCCACAGCCAAGCAACACATGGGGGTACGCACAAAATATGGACTATGGCACTATCCGCGAACTTATAACAAGGGTAAAGCACGGCTATCCGTTTAGACCAGTAGGTTATGCGACAATATCTGGAACTATGAGATATAGCTTAAATGTGCATTTCGGCCAGACGCAGAGAGCTGGCTCTTACGGCGGTAATTACTCCAAAAACCTAACAAAAACTAAAGGCCAGACGGACTATATTCTCGTTCCTAATATGTCTGGGATTCCTTACGCTGCGATTACTGGCTCTGGCATCTTTGTCCCATCAGTAAACCTCACAGAGCAAGATTTCTCTGGCTCTCTTTGGCCTTATCCTTACCCGAAGCAGGTCATGACCCAGATGCCGTTTGGCCCTAACTATGCGCCAGAGCTTCAAACCGAAAGTGGCATGCCTAAGTGCATAGAGGTAGAGATAGACGACGAGTATATTTATTTCTACCGTTCCTACGCATGGTCTGACACGATACGCCGTGCAAAGTTCACATACAACGGCTCTACCTCTGAAGATATACAAGAGCGTGTGAAGATAGCGGAGCAGTTCACAGGCTCGGAGTATAATGTAACTGTATATCTATGTCCGTTCCCGCTTGAGGAACTACTTACATCAACTAAACGGATTCCGTAATATATGGCAACCAGCGCAGAACTATGGTCTAACTATATGGAGCTTCAGAGGCAAGCAAATGTCTCTCCAGATAGCTTCTATAACAAGTCGTTTGTCGACCGCATGAATGATGCGCAGAAGAACATCGACTTGATGGTCGAAGAGAAGAACCAAGCCGACAGTAAACGCATGCAAGCACAAGATGCGTATGATACTTTTGATGGCCAAATGCGCAACTACTCCAGCATGCAGGACGAGGCAGAAAACAAGTTCGGTGTTACAACCGCCATGGAGAACTACGAGAAATCTAAGTACGCCGTAGCCGCCATGGAGCAAACATTATCCTCGCTACCGTCCACGATTAACCGCACATCGAATGTCGTCATGTCTCAAGAGAGAAGAGAGCTTGCGTACAATACGATGGCGAATAAGTGGGAGCAGAACATGCGCACCAAGCAAGCGATTACCGATGTCAATAAAGAGGTATGGGACAACGCCCGCAAGATGTCTAACGAGTTTGCGCAGCAGCTTTATGGCGAGCAGGAATCGACGAGAGAAGCCCTATCGCTTCAATGGTCGAATGCAACGAGCGAATACCAGAAATCTATCGACAGATGGCAAGACGCAAGAATGCTGCTTACCGAACTCAAAAGCGATTACCGCTCATGGCAATGGCAGCAAGCTAGTATCGCTAACGCTTATGCTCGTGCTAAGGCTCAAGACGCATTTAACCAGTACATTCTCCAATACAACAAGGAGATGCAGAGCAGACTCGAAACCTACGCTATGCAACAGGCGGCTTCGGATTACCGCATGGCGCAAATCCAGGAGCAAGCAGCGCAGCGAAGAGCGGACAGCTACCTAAACTACCAGGAGAAGCAGAAACAAGCCAATGTCGCAAAATCTATGAGCGACAATCTAGGAATCCTCGGCCGTTACGCCTATTTATACGGCAAATAGTGCTTTGCTTGCGCTTGATTTCTTATGCTATAATGTGCTTAACGAGCCATAGTAGGCCAACAGAGCCATGGCATAGAAAGGAAACCAATGGCAGGCGCAGGACAAACAACACACTCATTTACTGGCGACGAAGCCAACTACTCGCATGATTTCCAGAATCAGATTGCGGGTCAGAACGACAAGGTTAGTGGCCAATACTCGCAATATGCGACAGATAGAGCTTCCGCTGCACAGCGTGAGGCAGCCTATGACGAGGCTTTTAAGAACCAGACGGCATACAACGACCTAATGGCCCAAGCAGAGGGCAAATATGGCGTGGAAGATGCCAAGAATACATACCAGAAATCGCTACAAGCTATCGCAGCGACTAACCAGGCAATGAACGCCTTGCCGTCTACGATTAACTCGAACTCCAATGTGGTACTAAGCCAAGCACAGCGTAATGCTGCTCTAGGCAACCAAATGAATAAGTACCAGAACACGCTTAGCTCTTGGCAACAGGCAAACGCAGTCGACCAGTCTGCGCTAAATACCGCTTTGCAGCAAGCCAGCCAGCTCGCTCAAGGCAACTACGCCCAGCAACAGCAGAACATTGCTAACAGCATGAATATGTACCAGACTGCATTGCAGAACGCCGCCCAGACTTATAACCAAGCTCTCCAAGAGCAGAATATCTTGCGCAACATTTACTCGCAGATGTACGAGGACGAATACCAGCACAACCAGCAAGATTACAACTACTGGTATGCAAACTTGCAGGACAAGTGGAAACAGCAAGAGCTTGAGGCGCAGAAATACGCCGCTGACGCTGGCATGCGTGTGCAACAATATCTTCGCAACCTACAAGAGCAAGATAAGGCGAATGACAACTCATTCGAGAACTACCTCATGTCTGAAGCCGCATACGGTGGCGACTGGGCAGACGGCGTGAACAAAGACGATTACCTCAACGATATGCTAGTCCGCTGGACTACTGGCGACGCTAACGAAAGAGCCAAGATTATGTCTGGCACAAATTACAGAGACTACCTAAATATCCTTAGGGGGAATAAGTAATGTTTGGCGAAAAAAGAGTAATGGATTCTGGCTGGGCAGATAGAGCGCAGCAACAAATCAAAGACCGTAACGCTTGGGCATACAACAAGATGCTAAACGCCGCCAAAGATAGCTATGCTAACCAGAGCGCATCAAATGACGCATACTGGGACAACGAAAAGAACCCAATCTTGCGTGCCATTGGGAAAGCCGATACCAAGCTTATGAACCTATTAAGCGGTCAAGGCTCGGAAAAGTCTTTCCTTAAACAACAAGGTTTTACTCCAGAAATCCAAGAGGCTGGCGCAGCTGGCAATATTAGCGCATCGGATTTGGGCAACTACCTAAGCGGAGTATCTAGGGCTAATACACAAGCCATGAATACTGGTACTGGTGCAGTCGCAGGACTGAACAACATTCCAGTAGTTGGCGGTATCTTGAACTATCTAACCGCACCAGTAGCACAGCTTGCTGGCGCAGGTCGTGATTTGCAGACTGGCGTGCAGGGCGACTGGAACAGATGGAATCAGCGAGACCATGTTTCTGATGCCGCAGCACTCGGAAAGGTTGGTCTTGAAGCTTTAACTGCTGGCATGGGTACTCCAGCCACGCTAGGCTCAAAGGTCGGCTTCGGCATGGCGACTGGCGCAGCAGACAACGCACTAGACACTATTCGTGAGCAAGGTTCACAAATGAACGCAGGAGATGTCCTTAAAAGCGCAGGAATCGGCGCAGCTTTTGGCGGTGCATTCCCATTGGTTGGCAACGCTCTAAGCAATGTTGCTACTCGTGGCGCAGAGAACGCCGTAAACAAAGCTCTCGCAAGCTCTGGTTTTGGTGCTGGCGTAGACCCAAGTCAATTTACTAAGGCTGCTATCAACTCGCTAGGCGAGGGACAATACCGTGAACTACTAAACGCAGCGCAACAAGGTATGGGCAATAAGCTCGCTAATTTCGCTACTGGCTCAAAGCTCGCTGGCGCAAGCGCATTGAACGGTTTAAGGAGTATGCCATTATCTAGGAAAGCTCTACTCGCTGGAGGAATCGGCGGCGGAGCAATAGGCCTAAGCAATTTGCTCGGTAGGCGTAACCAACAACCGCAGCTGTCTGACGAAGATTTAGCAGCGTTGTATAACTATTATGGACTAGGAGAGTAAACCATGAGTATTTTATCGGGAATCCTTGGCAACTACGGCGACGATATGTTCCGTGCCGCAAGCAACCAACTGGACAACGCCGTCATTAACACAGCAAAGAACAAGCTAGACGATGTTGCTCTAAAGAGCGCAAAGAAAGCTGCAAAATCTACTGCTACGCAAAGAAAAGCTATAAGCGATTTTGACGAATACATCTCTGGATTTGGCAAAGTTGGCCAAAAGACACGCAAGCAACTGCTTGAAGATTATGCTGGCGGCGGAAAGATTTGGTCTAAGTTCAAGGACATGGGGATAGACAGGGCTAATTTGCAAGATTTCTCCGAGAATGCTAACAAAACCCTTGGCAGCGTGCAAAGAAGCCTATATGATTATGCGGACAAAGCTGGAATCTTGATAGATGTCGGGGACTTGCTCAAAGACGGCAAGGAAAACATGTTTACTACTGCGCAAAGAAAAAGATTGGCTGCGTCTGGCATAGACTTAGACAAAATCATTGGCAGCGGTAGCTTAACGACATCTGATGCAGAGAAGCTATATAAGAGCGCAAGGACTATGGGCGTTAATTATCGCAATGCACAAGATGGAACGCAAAAAGCACTCGGCGTGCAGCTTGGAAAGTTCGCAGACTCTCTCAAAACTCGCATCGACGATACTGTTAGCCCAATTTCTAAATCGTTCGGCCTCAAAAAGCAACTTTCTGACGCTTTGTACGGAATCGGCGACAGCAAACGAGCTAGACAGATTGCTCAAATGCCTGACGACGATGTAGCGGCCTCTTTGTTGCGCAAGGAAATGCAACCATATATGGTAGCAAAGGACTTAATTGGCCTAGAAGCTCCAAAGCAGAAGAATATCAACATTATGGGCATCGACACAGGGATTAAAAACCCCCTCCCAGAACTCGGCAAGAAAGTCGGCAGTATCCCTCTAAATATCCAGGCAGCTATGGAGAATGGCCTTGGCGACAACGCCAAAGCAGTAGTTGCTGG
>Ga0326514_10000208_pt1 | contig 37796 bp, 61 predicted proteins | sample 3_2548_0518_D_FD_203653 | JGI IMG/M metagenome (GOLD analysis project Ga0326514, IMG submission 203653) | Bovine rumen microbial communities from UC Davis, California, United States - 3_2548_0518 | ecosystem: Host-associated > Mammals > Digestive system > Stomach > Rumen | place: USA... | reverse complement strand
CACGACAAGAGAGATCTTCGCGCACGCGTGAGGAGAATTTATCGCCGGAAGGAGGGCGGACGATATGCCGAGTGCATCAGCTGTCAAAAAGTCACTGATCGAGCAGCTCACCGAGCACGGTGCTGACATCGAACTCAACAGAGGCTTGATCGATGATTATATCTTCTACTTCGTGCAGGAGAAGAAGATGCAGACTGACATCAAGAAGAACGGAATCATGATCGATGCTATCTCTGCCCAGGGAAAGGCGTACAAGCGGGAGAATCCGTCGGTAAAGCTGGCAATGCTCTATAACAAGCAGAAGCTCGCGATCCTCAAGCAGCTCGAGATCGCACCCTCGACGGTAATCGACGGCGAAGATGACGAATTGTAGAACCGGATGCCGAGAGATCGACGAGTATATCCGGCTGGTTCGGAGCAACAAGTACCCTGCGTGCAAAGAGCAGTATCAGCTCTGCAACTTCATTGAGCAGATCTTCGTCAACGAAAATCTTTACGTCGACGAAGACCAGCTCCAAAAGTATCTGAGTTATCAGAAATATTTCCCGTACAAACTCTTCGAGTGGGAGAAATTTCTGTTCGCGCTGCACAACTGCACATACTGTCCGGACGGCTCTCTGCGATTCCCGATCGCAGTGATCTTCGTAGGTCGCGGAGCCGGAAAAAATGGATATCTGGCCTTCGAGGACTTCTGCCTGCTCACCAGCACAAACGGGATCAGGGAGTATCACATAAATCTTTTCGCGACGAGCGAAGATCAGGCAAAGCAGAGCTTCAAAGATGTTTACAACGTGCTCGAAGACAACAAGAAGAAAATGTCCAGGCATTTTTACTGGACAAAAGAGCTGATCGTAAATACCGACACAAAGTCAGAATTTACTTTCTGCACGTCGAATCCAAAAACAAAAGACGGTGCTCGCCCCGGTAAGGTCGACTTCGACGAATATCACGCCTATGAGAATTACAAGCTGATAACCGTTGCAAAAACAGGCCTCGGCAAAAAATCGAGACCGCGCCAAACGATCACCAGCACTGATGGAGACGTCAGAGGCGGACCGCTCGACGATCTTATCGACATCTGTACCAAGATCCTTGATGGAGATATCCCTGACAACGGACAGCTACCCTTCATCTGCAGGCTCGACGACATCAAAGAAGTCGATGACGAGGCGTGCTGGCATAAGGCAAACCCATCCCTCAGATATCTGCCGGATCTCATGCAGCAGCTAAGGCTCGAGTATGCCGAATACAAGCAGAATCCGGTAGCGAACACCGCCTTTATCACAAAGCGAATGAACCGCCCGCCAAGGGCAAGAGAGAATGGTGTGACGTCATGGGATAACATCTTAGCGACCAATCAGACGATACCAGAAAACCAGCTCATCAAGCGGCCCTGTGTAGGCGGCATTGACTACATGAAGACCACAGACTTCCTTGGAGCGGGCCTACTCTGGAGGGTCGAGGACAAAGACATATGGCTCTCTCATACATGGGTGTGTCGAGAATCGGCAGATCTGCATAGAATCAAGGCTCCGCTGGACGAGTGGGAAGCCAGGGGACTGATCACCTTCGTTGACTCGCCTCAGATCCCGCCCGAATTGCCTGCTGTATGGCTTGCAATGGAAGCAGCAAAGCGACAATCGCAGCTCATGAGGGTCGGCATCGACGACTATCGGTATACGCTCATGCGGAATGCGCTACTTGATATCAACTTCTCGGCCGACAAGGACTACGGAAACGTCAAACTGATTCGGCCAAGAGACGAAATGAGGCACATACCTATCATCACAGCGGGCTTCGTCGCTCACAAGTTTGTCTGGGGAGATAATCCCTGCATGAGATGGATGTGCAACAATGCCAAGACGATAGTGAGCAACGCGGGCAACATGACCTATGGCAAGATTGAGCCCAAAAGCAGAAAAACGGACACTTTCAAGGCTTTTGTAGCCGCCGAAATTGTTTCTGATATCTTAGATCCCTTCGTTGCAGCCGCTCCGCCGCGGTCTATCACGAATGGCGTGTTTATTTACTGAAAAAGTGAGGTGATCAAGGCGAATGAAGTTTATCGACTGGCTCGGGGGCATTTTCAGGCCGCCCAAGAGCGGCAAATACAATGTCTCGAGCTATCGCGCAACTGAATCTGATACCAAGATGGCTCTTGATGCCTATGCACTTTTCGCAGCAGTCGAAATGATCGCTTCGCTCATGTCTCAGTGCGAGTTCAAGACGTTCGTCGACGGCAAGGAAGTCCGTGGAGCAGAGTGGATCGCACTGAACATCAAGCCGAACAAGAACCAAAACGCTTCGGCATGGAAGCACGAGCTCATTTCCCGCCTACTCCTAAAGGGCGAAGTGCTCTGTATCCAGACACTTGACGGCCAGATGATAATAGCAGACGGCTTCAACAAAGATCCAAACGTCGTTTTTGACTCGGTTTTCACCCAAATATCGAGAGAAGGCTTTCTCTTCAACACGACCTACTACTCTTCGGACGTGATCTACCTCACTTCGGAAGTCAACGCCAGAGCAGCTTGGCTTCAGAGTACGATGGTAGAGTACGAGAGGCTAATGCAGTCGGCTGCAACTCGTTTCCACAACGCGGATGGCGAGAGAGGAACGCTGAATATATCGTCGATGGCGAGAGGACAGCCGGAATTTGAAGAGTATTTCAACAAACTGACGAATGATTACTTCAAGGGGTACTTCAAGAGCAAAAACGCCGTACTGCCTCTGTGGGAAGGCTACACTTATAACGTCCAGAATCAGAGTAAGGCAGGCTCGTACACCAACGATATGACAGCCGTTAAGACTCTCGCGGACGAAGCTATAAGCCGAGCAGCCCAAGTCTTCGGGATCGTCCCATCCTACATGAGAGGCGATTCTTCGGGAATCAGAGAGTCGCAAGCAGCGACACTCACGAACGCTATCAAGCCAAGAGCTCGGACGGTATCGGCGGAGCTTACCGGAAAAATCTACACGATTGACGAGATCTTGAGGGGATGCCGTATCGAAGTAGATACCGCATCGATACTGCATCATGATCTTATAGAAGATGCAGGAAAGATCGACAAGCTCTTCGGTGCAGGGTGGTCTCACAACGAGATCCGCCCGCTGCTCGGACAGCCAACAAGTAGCGAAGCCTGGGCTGACGAGCATTTTGTGACGAGAAATTACGAGACCATCGATGCTGCGATTGCAGAGGGAGGTGAGACTGATGCTCGAAAAGAATAGAGGACTATGGGAAATCAAGATGTCAGCCGCGGTGCCTAATGCGCTTGAACTGTACATCTACACCGACGTAAGAGGCGATTACTACGACTGGTGGGAGAGGAAGTTTGTTGAATCTACCACGAGCGCCGAATACTTCCGGAAAGAGCTCGAGAAGTATCCTGATGTGAGAGAGATCAATATTTTTATCAATTCTCTCGGCGGTTCGGTGATGGAGGGAACAGCGATATACAATCAGCTCCGGCGTCATCCGGCTCACAAGACTGTCTATGTTGACGGCTTCGCCTGCTCGATTGCTTCGGTGATCGCAATGGCGGGGGATACGATCATCATGCCCAAAAACACGATGATGATGATCCACAACGCATGGACATACGCTGAAGGTAACGCTGCCGAGCTCCGCAAGATAGCGGACGATCTCGACACAATGAACGAAGCTGCCATGCAGGCATATCTCGTCAAGGCTGGTGATAAGCTCGGCGAAGAACGGCTCAAAGAGATGCTCGACGCTGAGACATATCTCACCGCTGCTCAGTGCATCGAGTATGGGCTTGCGGACGAGTTTGCGGAGGACGAAGCGGATATGGAGTCCGCAAGACAGATGCTTGCACAAAAATCCGCTGAAAGAATGGCGGCAGAACAGATGCAGCAGCGCCAGGAAAAGGCGATAGCTGCGCTCAACAAATATTTCGGATAATCGAAAAGGAGGAAAATACCATGATAAATCTGGATAAGATCAAACAGAAAAAGGACGATCTTCGTGTACAGCTCGCTGAAGCTCTCCGCGAGGGAGACGACAAGAAGATCGGCGAGGCAATGGACGGATTTATGTCTTTCATGTCTGAGACTATAATGGCTGAGGCTTCCGGAATTGGCGAAGCAGCCGACAAGTCGGTGCTGGCAGCAAGAGGTGTGAGACAGCTCACCGCGAAGGAGACCGAATTCTATAATGACTTCATTTCCCGCGCCAAGGCTGCCGGAGATCCTCAGACCGTGATCACCAACATCGGCAGTGCCCTTCCCGAGACTGTTATTGACTCGGTGATGGACGACATGAGAGCAGCATATCCCCTGCTCAACCTGATCGACTTTACGAACACCGGAGCAGCCATCAAGTGGGTGCTCAACGGACAGGGAGCTCAGGCGGCAACCTGGGATGAGCTCAATACCGAGATCACCAAGGACCTCGAAGGTGCTATCAACGTAGTCGACATGACTCAGCGCAAACTTTCTGCGTTTATGTTCGTTACCGAAGATATGCTCGATCTCGGCCCCGCATGGGTGGACAGATACGTCCGTGCTATCCTCAGCGAGTCCCTTTCTGCAGGACTCGAAATCGGCATGGTAGACGGTAACGGACTTAAGCAGCCTATCGGCATGACTAGGAACTTTGTCGGCTCTCTGGATCCTTCCACCGGCTATGCAAGGAAAAGCCCTATCACAGTGACCGACTTTAGCCCCGTGTCCTATGGTGCTCTGCTTGCTACTCTTGCAGTTGACGGTAATACTCAGAAGGAACGCCCCGTATCCCGCGCTCTGCTCGTAGTAAACCCCGTCGATTACTTTACAAAGATCATGCCTGCAACCACTATGCTGACAAATCTCGGCTCTTATGTAGGCAATGTACTGCCTTTCCCCACAGATGTAGTACAGTCTGTAGGTGTTCCCAGCGGTCACGCCGTGCTCGGCATTGCCCGCAAGTATTTCATGGGCGTAGGTACCAGCAGAGGCGGCAGGCTCGAGTACACCGATCACTATAAGTTCCTCGAGGACCTCAGAACCTACAAGATTAAGTTCTTCGGCATGGGCCGTCCTTACGACATCAACGCCTTTATTTACCTCGATATCGAGAATCTGGTAGCTACTAATCCCACATATAACACCATCGACGCAAACCCTTAAGCGCTCTCACGGTAGCAGCCGAACCCGGTGGGAGCACACTATTCGGCGTAAAGGTATCGGCAATGCAGACGGGAGTGTCTGTTGCAGACGGAGCGATTACCGGTACCCTTAAATATCTCAGCAGCGGATCCCCCGTCGAGACTTGGGGAGAAGGAAATTTCCTTTGCCTCAAGTTCACAAACATCGATGAAGATGCAACGTCTGTCAAGGTCGGACTCAGTCCTTCTGTATCCAGCGGACTTGTAGAACTCATAAACGATCCTGACAAAAACGGAATCTTCAAAGTAACGGATAAGAACACTCAGAAGTTTGTCGTGATCCAGTCAAACGGCACAACCTATAAGCGCCAGGAATTCAGCCTGTCCGGACTGACGTGTCAGACAGAGTAACAGCTTGCAGAGAGGAGGGGGCAGTATGCAACTTGAGACGGTGAAGAACTACTGCGACATCACATGGTCCGACGAACAAACCGACGACAAGGTTGCGGGCATACTTGACCGCGCTCAGAGCGAGCTGGAAAGCTACGCTGGAGAAACACTGGACTTCTCCGACGAAAAAACCACTCTAGCTCAGCTGCTCCTCGATTGCTGCCGGTACATTTTAAACCGAGCCCTCGACGAGTTCAGAACAAACTACTCGGACGATCTCAACAGCCTCAGGCAGCAGTATCAGGTGAAGAGATACATCGAAAAAAATGGCGGTGACAGCGATGCAGAAGCGGAAGATCCAGAACTTTAACAACGGCATAGTCAGCTTCTACGCCATTAACGATGATGACTCGCTCACGGTGATTGCTGAAGGCATAAGATTCGGAACGTACACAGTCGGATCGGCAAGGTTCTTCGCAGCCATGGAGCAGCAGCACCGTGCCGACAAGTCTATCCGTATCCCGCGATTCATGCCGGAATTCGTTGCAAATGTGGTCGCGGTGATAGAGGATCGGCAGTATACCGTGCTGCAGGCTCAGGATATCAACGACACAATGCCGCTATGCTTTCAGCTCACGTTGGAAGAGATCAAAGGAGTCAATTATCATGACATTTGAAGAGATGCTCAACGAGACCGGTATAACTCACATCGAAGCCGAGTTCCGCTCCGACACTAAGCCGCCGTACATCGTCCATGAAGAAGACACACAGACGATATGTGCTGACAGCGTTGTGGTACATATAGAGGGTAACATATCTCTTTACCTCTTCCATTCCAAAGCAGACACGGCCAGTGAAGAAGCTGTGGAAAGTGTTCTCACTTCCCACAAGGTCGCCTACTCAAAGAGTCGTTCGTGGATAGGCGGCAGTCAGAGAGTGTATCTTGTGACGTATGGCTTCAGCGCACGTTTGGAGTGGTAGCATGGCAAACAGTTCTGAATTTGAAAAAGATATCGTTGAGATGCTCCAGAGCTACTGCGGGGAGCTCAACGAAAAAATGTTCGACGAAGCCCAACGGTTGACAAAGGAAGCTCAGAGCAAGCTGAAGGGCATATCCCCAAAGGATACCGGCGATTATGCCAAGAGCTGGAGACTCACAAAATTTGGAAAGAAAAGCACTAGATTTCGTTTCGTGATACACAATGAAGAGTATCAGCTCACGCATTTGCTCGAAGAAGGCTTCACGCATCATCCGGACATGAGGCAAGTCAAAGGGCAGCCGCACATTGACGAGGTACAGGAATGGCTCAACAGTGAATTTGAAGCCGCCTGCGAAAAAATAATCAAAAACACGTAAAGGAGAGAAGAATCATGAAAAAAGGCATTACGGGCATAGCATACGCAATGGCCCACTATGACAAGCAGGCTGGAACGCTCACGTATGATGCGCCCAGATACCTGCCTTCCGCCGTTGCTGGCGGCAGAGAGTACTCTGCGAATCCCAGAGGTGACAGCCAGAAGATATACGCAGACAGCATTGCCATATACGGTGATACTATCAACGACGGATACGATCTCGATCTCACGCTGGTCAGTACCTTCGATAATCAGTTCCGTGAAGATCTGCTCAACGAGGTTGACGACGGCAACGGAATAGCCGAGTACGCGAACGTCACCGAGTTCCCGTACATGGCTATTATAATCCACGAAGGCACATCCGATGGTGTCGGACTCACGTCCGTTTACTACTACTGTCAGGCATCCGGAAGACCTTCGGACAGCGGCAAGACGGCAGAGCAGGGTAACTTTGACTTCGAGTTCCCGCAGTACCCTATTGTAGCATCCCCCAGACCTACCGACAGGCTCGTAAGATACCAGATTCCTGGCACGGAGCATCTGCAGGAGGTACCCGAGCCCAGCAATGTCGTTACCCCCGATGTGATTCTTAGCCGGTCCAACCTCACCATGACTGTAGGTGATCACGTGACCATCCCGGTTAAGGTGACTCCGACCAGTGAGTATTCTTCGGTAACTACATCCGCTACCGGTGTTGATAAGGTAGATGCTTCGTACATCAGCAGCGATCACACTGTACATATCGCTGCCACAGGCGCAGGCACTTCTGTTGTAACTGCATCGATCACCGTTGATGGCACGACTTACAGCGACTCTTGCAAGGTGACGATCGAAGCAGAAACATAAAAACTGCAGACATACTTTATACCTCCACGGGCAGGCCGCCCCCGCTTCAGGGCGGGTGCGGTTTTGCTTATTATTTTTAGCAAAGGACAAAAAAGATGAAGAAAACATACACGATCGATAGCAAAGAAGTGATCCTTAAGGCATCGCTTTATACTCAGATCGCATACAAGGCATATTTCGGGCACGATCTTCTCGGCGATCTTGTAAAAGCTGACGAACTGCTTAAAGGAAAAGACTACGAGAGCCGCACAGACGGTAATATCATATATCTGCAAGTGCTTTATGTTTTGACAGAAGAAGGCAGCGCTGAAGAGTTACCGCCTTTCAAGGAATGGCTGAAAAACATAGGCGGCATAGACTATGTCGATCTCATAAAGACAGTTTCAGAGCTCTACTTATCAACGACAAAACCAGACCGAAAAAACGGGTAAAGGGCAACAGCGACAAGTACGCCGGCACTATATCAGTCGAGGAGCTGAGCGTGCTGCTGCTCAATGCAGGACTGACTATAAGAGACTTTCACGACATCACCTTTGGAATGGCTCTTAATTTTATGTGGGAAAAGAAAAGAATAACCGCCGCCTCAAAGGGAGAAGAACGTTCAGATCCTGAGCGGCAATATAAGATCATGAAAGCAAACTTGCCGGCACTTGAAGAAATGTACAAGGCTGGTGAGATATCAAAGAACAAGTACGATGCGTACATAGAGAAGCTAAAAGAATGGGAGAGTGAGGAGTAATGGCCGGTAAAAAAATCAGAGGCATCACAGTCCAGCTCGGCGGCGATACCACCGGACTGCGGAAAGCTCTTACCGACGCCGACAAAGCGCTTGCCGCGACCCAGAAAGAGCTCAACGAGATTAAAAAAGGACTAAAGTTTGATCCCGGCAATGCGAAGCTCGCGGCTCAGCAGCAGGAGCTTCTTTCTCAGGCGATTAAGCAGACTTCGGAAAAGCTTCGCACACTGGAAGAAAACCAGGATAAGGTCAACAAGGCATTTCGGGCTAACGGAGCGTGGGAGACTCAGTATCAGCCGATTAAGGAGCGCATCGAGCAGACTTCCAAAGCGCTCGAAGATCTGAGAAAAGCCGAGGAAGACTTCAAGCGGAAGCATGAGAGCGGCAAGATCTCAGACGACGAGTACGAAGAATTCGTTAAAAATCTCAAGGCCGCCGAGCAGGCTGCCAAGGATGCTCGAAAAGAAAAGTCTGAGCTCGACAAAAAATTCCAGGATGGCCACATCAACGCAGAGCAGTACCGCGAGTATGAGCGCGAGGTCGAGAAGACGCGAGCTCAGCTCGCCAAGATGCAGGATGATCTGGACAAGTCGGGGAAAGCTGCCGACGAGAACGCCAAGGAGATGAAAAAAGCGGCTAAGAGCATCGATGACGTCGATGACTCCGCGAAGCAGGCAAACGAGTCCCTCGGGAGATTCGGTAAAGATCTCAAAGATGACGTTAAAAGCGCCACAAAGGTAGTCGCTGCACTCTCGGCTGCCATCCTCGCTGTCGGAAAGTCCTCAGTCGACGCCGGAGCTGAGTTTGATGCTGCAATGTCCAAAGTGATCGCAACTCTTGGATTCAGCGTGGACGAAGTGAACACGGCAGGCACGAAGGCGGCGAAGACATACGAAGCACTCCGAGACTACGCTCAGCAGATGGGCAAGAGTACCGCGTACAGCGCTACGGAATCTGCAGAAGCCCTCAATTACATGGCTATGGCCGGTTGGAACGACGAGCAGATGCTTGCAGGGCTTGACGACGTGCTGAACCTCGCCGCGGCAAGCGGAGCAGATCTCGCCACTACGTCCGATATCGTCACCGATGCGCTCACAGCCATGGGATACAGCGCCGAAGATGCCGGAAGGCTTGCTGATGTGATGGCCGCAGCTTCGTCGAACGCCAACACGAGCGTCGAGATGATGGGCGAGACGTTCAAGTATGCAGCCCCTCTGGCTGGATCTCTCGGATACTCTATGGAGGATACGGCCACAGCTATCGCTTTGATGGCAAACAGCGGCATCAAGGCAAGCTCGGCAGGTACTGCGCTCAGAGGCTGGCTCTCCAAGCTCGCAGCGCCGACCAAAGACAGCCAGAAAGCGATGGAAGAGCTCGGGATCACGCTCACGGACGAAGAGGGTAACATGAAGTCCCTCCGGGATGTGATCGGCGACACCCGCACCGCTTTTGCCGACCTTTCGGAAGCCGAAAAAGCTCAGTACGCGAAGATGATGGCAGGACAGCAGGGGCTTTCCGGCTTCCTTGCGATCGTCAATGCAGCGCCCGAGGATCTCGACAAGCTCACAAACGCCATCGACAACTCAGCAGGCGCTGCAAAGGCAATGTCGGAAGTCCGCATAGATAATCTCGAGGGCGATGTAACGATACTCAAATCGGCTGTAGAAGGTGCTCAGATAGCGATATCCGACAAACTCACACCGTCAATCCGGAAATACATCCAGATAGGCACGAAGACCGTCACCGCTATGGCTGACGCTTTTGGGGAAAACGGACTCGAAGGAGCCGTCGAAGCCGCTCATCAGACTCTCAACAAAGAAATGGGAGATGATGCAAAGACTATCTTTGCAGCCGAGACAGCTGTCAAGGCACTTACAGCCGCCTTTATCGCCTACAAGGGCGCTTTGCTGCTCTCCGAGGGCATCGACGCGCTGACGAAGGTTAACAGACTGCTCGCGGAGGGGAAAACCCTCTCTGAGGCGATGGCAAAGGCACAGCTTGCGAATCCATATGTACTCCTGGCTGCTGCTGTAGCAGCTGCAGGAATCGCACTGAAATCATACATCGACATTCAGACAGATCTCATCGACGTGACAGCTGACAGCTATGCTACTTTCTCAGCAGAACAGCAGGAAGTCATCGACAAGACAAACGAAACTGCCGCAGCGCTCAATGCGAGCCGCCAAGAGTATGAGAACAACGTAAAGGCAATCGAACTTGACGAGAAACAGACCGCTTTACTCGTGGATCGTCTGTACGAACTCGATGGGATCCAGAACAAAGACGCAGCGAAAAAAGCTGAAATGGCTGCTATCGTCGACCAGCTCAATGGCTCAGTCGAAGGGCTCAATTTGAAATATGACGAACAGACGGGAAAACTCAATAAGACAAAAGATGCAGTAGATCAGCTGGTCAACAGCTACTTCGAGGAAGCGAAGGCAGAAGCCTATAAGAATCGGCTGGTAAAGCTGATTGAAGAACAGGCGGAGGCGGAAGAGAATCACGAGAAAGCCGTCCGAGCCGTAGAGGTCGCAGAGGGCAAAAGAATCTCTACTCAGAATCGGCTCAACTCCGTCACGGCATCATACAACTACAATGCCGAACGGATCCTCGAGCTCGATCAGGAGATGTCAAAGGGTAACTGGACCGCAGAGAAAGAGGCCGAGTACAACTCGTTGACGGAAGCCAATGGCAAACTCGCAGAGTCTATGCAGAGCCTGCAGAGTGAGATCGACAATATCGATCTTGGAATGGGTGATCTCTACGCGACACAGATGACGGCAAAGGATGCTCTCGATAACACTTCGGGATCCATCGATATGCTGCGAGACAAGATGGGTGAAGCGGGCGTTGAGGTACCGGAAGAGTCTGCTGCGATATCAGCGGGCATCGACGGCATAAATGCAGTCATGGAAGGCGTATCGCAGAACGCCGATGCAACTCATAACTCCCTCGTGGAAGCGTTTTATATATCAGAAGATCTCGAACCCGCTCTCGATGAAGTGTACGACCTCGTGGACGAGTACAACAAGGAACTGGAGTCCCGCAAGGGAGCTCTCCAGAGCTGGTTTGAGGGGTCCGTCACCGTGAAGGAAGAAGACCTCTCAATGAGTTCGATGTGGGCAGCCCTCAACAGCACCACAACAAAGTTGGACGACTGGCAAGCGAAGATCGACAAGCTCACGGACGAAGGCATAAACGAGAAGTATCTCCAGCACCTCAAGGATGCTGGTCCCGAGTCGCTCAACGAGATCAATCAGCTGTTTACAGTGCCCGATGAAACGCGTAAAAAATACGCAGATCAATGGGCGGACGGATACGAGCGAGCTGCCGAGGTCGCTGAGAAGCAGATGCAGGCAGCCAAAGAAGAGACCAATACCAAGATCGGAGAGATCATCAAGACTATATCCGACAACAGCCCTCAGATGAAGGACACCTTCAACCAGCTCGGCATTGACGGCGTTGACGGATATATCCAGGCTTTCTCGGACCCTCAAAAGCTTAAAGAACTCAAAGAAGCTGTCCGGCAAATGGTTGAGATTGCACTGGCGGAAGTGCAGGCGACTCAGGATAGCAACTCGCCGGCGAAAGAGTTTGACTACCTCGGCGAAGATGCCGGAGACGGATACGCTCTCGGCTACGAAAAGAAAGAGACCGAAGTACAGAAAGCCGCCCGTGAGATGGCGCTGTCTGCAATCAAAGCAGTGGAAGACGTCGGAAAAGCAGGGTTAAAAGCACCGTCCGGATTTGCCGAGAGCATCAAAAAAAGTCTATCATCCATCGATGCACTGAGAGGTAGTTTGCAGTCAACTGCAAGCGACGGCAATCTCGTCGCAAAGCCGCCTGAAAGTCAGCAGATCATAGTCAAGATGGATCCGATCGTAACAAAGACATATCTTGACAGCAGAGAAATCGCTGAGAGCGTGGCCGAGCCTCTCGACGCGATATACGCACTCAAAGCTGAGTCGACAGGAAGGGGGCACGCATGAACAGCGTATCATACAGACAAATAACTTTCGGGGCATACTCATCATTTGACGACTTTGGAGCATATATCGGCTCTGAAGTAGATACCGACACCAAGATCGAGAGAGCAAAGCCAAGAACGCTTCGTGAGACTATTCCTTTCATGAACGGCTCATATAACTTTAGTACGCTTGGCGGGAAAATAGTATATGACGATAGAATTATTCGCTATACTTTTATAGTCTCAGGAACATCTCGTTCGGACGTTGAAAGCAAGATAACGGCGCTCGATAACTGGCTGGGAGATGTCGCCGATACAGAGCTTTTCGACACAGACTTTCCGGGCTGGAAGTTTATAAACGTATCATATACTGGCATGGGAGTGCCTCAATTTTACTCAAATAATGAGGCAAGCGCGAGAGTTACGGCAGACTTTACAGCAGGACCGTATATGCAGTCGGCTTCAGGTATGCTTGTAAACTGTCTCGATATTATTCCAAATTCGGAAAGTACCAAATACCTTTTCACTTCTTGGGCTGCGCCCGTACACATGGCGCAGGCACGATATTATCTATCACGTCTCACTTCTCCCGGTTCCGGCGTAATGCCGGGTATGACTATCTCGTATTCTACTACTTCTGGCGTGAAGTCGGTTGTTGTAACTATTACCGCTGCCAGCAGCTCTCCGTCGTATCTGCTCATGCCTAAAGTGATGTCATCGGTAACAATAACGCCGACTCAAACAAGCGGACTTGGACTAGTGAAGGAAGACTCTGATTATTATTATTATTCAAGAGCTTCCGGAGTGCAGGCAGTCATATATTTATCAGGATTTAATTATTCGACATATTCGGAAAGCCAAGTAACTGAGATCATCAAGCACGCAAGTTGGCAGTACCCTGACAATCAGCAGAGTTTTCCTACTAGTAACATACCCAACACGTCTCACATGAGAGTAATATCCGAAGGAGACCCTACAATTCTGATAAACAATACAGCTGTTGACGCATCATCTTTTGAGCTGAACGCTTACAACATCGTATCAATAAATAATTCGAAAAGCGTAACTTGCAAATTGCAATTTTGCACAATTCAGGAGCAGAGGTGAGAAAATGAATCGTGTTATATTGACGTACGACGGAACTGATGCGGTCATTCACGGAAGCAAAATAGACCAAAATGCTTTTATTAAGGAAGGAGAACTAAGAGAATATGTTAATGCTATTCCGACGTTTAGTTTTAAAGTGTTTCCGAACAATCCGGGGTACGATAGCATCGAGAATTTGTTGACAAAGATTTCTGTCACAAGCTTCGACCAAGCGGAGAACATCTTCGTCGGTAGAGTCTACTCTACAGCCGACATGATGAAGAGCGACGGGCTGATCTACAAGATCGTGACCTGCGAAGGCGAGCTCGCGTATCTCCAGGATGTGATTATAAGCAGCTACAACGTGTATGCCGGTACTCTGCTCTCTTCGGCTCTCACCTCACTGCTCAATTCCTACAACGCCAAGGTGCCAAGTGATAAGCGGATGACCCTGAGTGGAGGGACTACAACAGCGGTGCCTACAGACTACAGCGCATCCTATAAAACCGCATTCGACATACTCAAAGACATCTGCGATCTCTGCGAATGGGAGTATAGAGTGTCATACAACGGCGGCACACGATACCTTGAAGTAGCCCAGCAGTTCGGCAGCAAGAGCGACACAGACATCGCACTATCGGTAAACCTCAAATCTCTCAAGCGGGAGATCAAGGCAAACGACATAGTCACACACTTCTATCCGCTGGGTATCGTCAAGGACAGCGGAGGATATTTCACGATAGCCCCTGACAATGCCGGGATTCCTTATCTCGCCAACGCGACGCTCGAAGCCAAGTACGGGGTAATCGAAGCGGCAAAAATCTATGACGACATCGCCATCGAAAGCATGAGTTCTGTAGCAAGCGGTGCAAAAAAACTTAAAGCCAAAGCGAAAAAAGACTACTCCAACATGATAGGACTGCTCACATCGTTCACGCTGAGCGCCCTCGATCTGTCGCTTATAAATGGCAATTACAGCGATCTTAAGCTTTACAACACTCACAGAGTAGTGACGAAATTGCAAAGCATTGACGAAGAAGTGAGGATCACAGGCAGAACCTTGAAGCTTGACGATCCGCAGAACCCCTCACTCACCTTCGGAGTTAAGCAGGCGACACTCACATCTATGGTAGCAAGGGGGTGATGTACATGAAGGACACAAGTACAAAAGCGATCTTTGCGATCATAGTCGGAGGCGTATCAGCGTACTTCGGCATGATCGCCATTCCGATCATAGTGCTTTTTGCAGCGATGATGATCGACTACTGCTCCGGCATGATCAAAGCGTGGACCACAGGCAAACTTTCAAGCCGCGTCGGCGTACTCGGCATTGTCAAAAAGGTCGGATATCTTGTCACGGTATGTGTGGCAGCTATCGTCGACTGGCTGATCATCTCAGGGCTAAAAAAAGTCGGCATATCATTCGCACTCGACTATTGCTTTGGGCTTATGGTGACTATTTGGTTTATCGTCAATGAGCTTATAAGCATACTGGAAAATCTGTCTGCGATAGGAGTCCCTCTGCCGGGATTTCTCGTAGCGATGATAAAACGCCTCAAAGTCGTCGTCGACGACAAAGGCAGTGAGGAAGGAGGAAACCGCATTGAGAAAATGGATTGAAAGAGTACACGAGTACTACGACGAAGACGGCAACGATATCGGCAGAGTTACATTTTTTGTAGACTCTCCCGATGAGCTTCCATCTCCCGGTGAAGAAGTAGGCGGGATGATCCCGTCACAGGGGTCGGTGGCGATCGCGATAAACACGAGTCAAGCGTTTATCCGAAACGGCGAAAACGTCTGGGAAGAATGGGGAGGTGAAGAGTAAATGGATATTATCGATATACTCCTCGCTTCGGGATTCAAGAGCAGCGCCATTAAAGCGGCTACCGAAAGGGCAAACGCTGCAGCGAGTGAAGCGACTGCCGCGGCTTCTGCGGCAAATGACGCAGCCGGTTCGGCGAACACAGCGGCAAGCTCGGCAAACGATGCAGCGACCGCCGCATATGACGCGATCAGCGCTATATACCACGATAAGAACTTTTTGCTGAGTGTGAACGCAGACAAAAGCCTCACCCTCAGCTACGACCCCGAAGCAATCAACACAGAGGAGGAATAAGAAATGTCAGTAGAAAGAATTGACCTTGTCAGAGATACTACAATGCAGGTGATCTCGCGATCGCTTGCCGCTATCGCGGTAAACACCGGCGGCTTTAAGGTAGTAAGCTACGCCGACGCGCAGACTATTACGCGCATGGGTCTTGCCGATAAGTTTTTTCACATTGGCGATCAGATCATAGTGGAAAAAGAGACCGCTATGAGTGTTACCGTCGGTAACACCGACCCCGACACCTCGGCAGGCATTACCGCGGCGACAGTAAACGCCGATACCTTTATAGCGGCGGTCGGTGTTGTACACGGCGGCGATTATGAATTTATATACGACGGCGCAGAGTGGCACTATCTCGATAGCCCCGTTGTGCTTTCCGACTATGGTATATCCATAACAAGCGGAACGCCGCACCACGGCGACGCTATCATAGTACATGAGACAGCCGCGAAACTCGCCTTTGATGTTATCGGCATTAATCACGACACCCCGAGCGACTCACAGTACGAATACAGCTTGACGCTCCAGCTGCACGACTGTATCGCCGAACTGCAATTTTGTGCAAGACAGGCGCTTTTTGCATTTCCCGAGGGGCTTGCAGCGGGTACATATCATTTCACGATCGGCGCGCAGCCGTGGTATACGTCCGACGTAAACAAAACGGTACAGTTTACGCTTGCTAGTGCGATCGCTGCCGGCGGTCAGCTTGTCATTAACAACGCCTATAATGCAACAGCAATCGGCTCGACTATAAGTGCGTTTGCGAGTGCGACAGCGTCCACCGCTGCCGAAACCGTGACCATGTCCGAGGGCAGCGCCGGAACCGATCTCGGCACTGTAAACAATGCAAAGACCGCAACTGTTAACAGTATTCAGCGGGCTTTACTTGGCTCTAATAACTATAACGAGTGCGCTTTAAGAATGTATCTCAACAGCGACAAGCCCGCCGGTCAGGTATGGACGCCCGCAAGCGTATTCGATCGCGCGCCCTCCTGGGCTGCAAGCTCCGCAGGTTTCCTTTACGGTCTCGACCCCGAATTTGTCAAGGTTCTTGGCAAAGTCAAGAAAAAGACGGCGCTTAACACCGTTTCCGACGGCGACGGTTCGATAGAAACCGACGAAAAGGTATTTTTGCTTTCGCGTTCGGAAATTTACGCAGGTGACAACATCACCGGCGGCGAGGGCACGCCTTATGCGTATTACTCTATGTTTAGCGATTACAACGCTCCGAATACCGGAGCAGATACAAATAGAATTAAGTACCGTGCCGGTGTCGCTAAATATTGGTGGTTGCGTTCCCCGAGCGTCGGCTACGCGAACTATGTTTGCATTGTGTACCCGTCGGGCGCGTTCAACAACAGCCACGCGACGAACAGCTACGGCGTCGCCCCGGCTTGTGTAATCGTATAATCGTTAATCCGCCCCGATAGGGGCGGTAAGGAGGCTTTATGTCGGTTGTAAAATCAAAGCAGAGCGTCGGGAAACTTGTAGTTATAACCAAATCCCGCGATCTTGCAGAATATACGTTAAGGATATGCAGCAACGAGAAATCTTTTCCGAAACGGTATAGATGGTGCTTGACGAGTAAAATTGTCGAAAGCGCTATGAATATCAACAATTATGTTAATATGGCAAATTCCGTATTTGTAAAAGACGATAACGACTACATATTAAGAAAATCGTATCAGACCCGCGCCCTTGCGGAAAGCTACGCATTACTTAGCATGATTGATATTGCATATAAGACATACGGCCTTGAAACAAAACGTATTGAATACTGGACAGGCTTAATAAACGAAGTGCAAAACCTTTTGAGAGCTTGGCGTAAAGCTGAATGGGAAAATCACGATAAAAAATAGGGCAACGATTGTAAAAACGCTGCTTTGGTGGTTGCGTTCCCCGAACGTCGGCAACGCGAACAATGTTTGCAATGTGAACCCGTCGGGCGCGTTCAACAACAACAACGCGACGAACAGCAACGGCGTCGCCCCGGATTGTGTGAAAAGCTGGCATAGAGTAAGCCGAACGGCTGAAATCAGAGCATTACACAAGGAATTGTTGTCCTAACCTTTAAGGTAAAATTATAACGTTGATGTGGTTTACTTGAAAGATAAGTAAGTATCACTATACACAACGTATCATTATTATTATGAACGAAATCAAAGAAACGGTATGCAGTTTCGATAATCTTTACGCTGCTATGCTCAAATGCAAGCGCGGTATTATGTGGAAAGACAGCGCCGCCGGGTTTGTCAAAAACGGCTTAGTCAATTGCTATCAGCTAAAAGGTGAATTAATGAACGGTGATTACAAGATCGGTAAATACACGGTATTCACTATTTCGGAGCCTAAAAAGCGCGTTATTGTCAGTACAAGAATAAAAGACCGCGTATTTCAGCGGTCTTTGTGCGACAATTACTTGACCGAAACTATGACAAGATCGTTTATCTATGATAACGCTGCTTGTCAAGTCGATAAAGGTACCGACTTTGCCCGGAACCGTTTAAAATGTCACTTGCAGCGACATTACAGAAAACATGGTTGTAACGGTTATGTGCTTAAATGCGATCTATCGGACTTTTTCGGCTCCACGCCGCATAGCGTCGCTATTGACGCGGTAAGAAAGCGCGTAAAAGACCCGTGGGCGGTATCAGAAGTCGAGCGCATTATTAACAGCTTTACGCAGGGAGCCGACCCGTCAAAGGGAATGGGGCTCGGTTCACAAGTTACGCAGTTAATACAATTGGCCGTCCTTGATGATCTCGACCACTATATAAAAGAGGTCTTGCACATAAAAGAATATGTCAGGTATAACGACGATTTCATTTTACTACACACAAGCAAAGACTATTTGCGTTATTGTCTTGAACAAATTAAAAAGTACCTATCAATAAGACACTTGAAGTTGAACAAGAAGAAAACGCAGATATTCAAAATAACGCAGCCTATACACTTTTTAGGTTTTAGCTTTCGTCTTATCAATACTGGCAAAGTTTTAATGCGTGTGTTGCCCGAAAAGGTGACACACGAACGCCGCCGGTTAAAGAAACTTGTTAAGCGCTGCAAGTCGGGATATATGACCCGGCGCGACGTTGACGAGTGCTTTAAAAGCTGGGTCGCTCACGCGTCAAAGGGCGATTGCTACAAGCTGATTCAGAGCATGACGGAATTTTATAACAAACTATGGGAGGAATGTAAAAATGTTTGAACACATCACAGCAGGAGAGCAGGCCGTAAGAGCCAACAAGAAGAACGAAGCGCTCACCGCGACAAGCGGCAAGATCGCCGCTAACGTCGATTATATCGCCATGATGTGCGATATTGAACTCGAGAGCGAAGACGAAGACGAGGAGGTGAACGACGATGAAGCATAGTAAAAAATACGAAAAAGTCGAAGAGTACTACGACAAGGGATACTGGGATATCCGCAAGGTACACGATGCCGTAACGCATGGGTGGATCACACCCGAAGAGTACAAGGAAATAACCGGCTATGACTACGACGATCCTGAGGAGTGATAATATGGGAAAAGTAGATAATGCAGTAAAATTCGCCGAAAAAATTGCAGCAAATGATACTCACGGCTATGATCAGCTCTACCGATGGGGAACACCCGACTATGATTGTTCTAGCCTCGTTATATCATCCTATGAGCAGGCAGGAATTAAAGTCAAGACGGCAGGAGCTACATACACAGGCAATATGTATGATGCTTTCATAAAGTGTGGATTCAAGGACATCACAAGTCAGATCTCTCTCGGAGTAGGAGCAGCTCTCAAACGTGGAGACGTACTGCTCAATAAGCAGCACCATACCGCTATCTACGTCGGAGACGGTAAGATAGTCGAGGCGAACATCAACGAGAAAGGAACCATTTACAACGGAAAAGCAGGAGATCAGACCGGAAAAGAGATCTGGAAAAGATCGTATTATAACTATCCTTGGAACTGCGTTCTGAGATTTCCAGAAGTTGAAGAGAAAAAGGCGCTTGACGTAGAAGGATTTAAGCGCGGAGATAAGAGCCTCGGAGTATACTACCTTAAGCGGTACCTGATGAAGCACCTCGGCTACAAAATGAACGACGACAAAGGCTTCGGCGCCGGCACCGAAAAGGCTGTAAACGATCTGCTCAGCAAGAACGGATACAAGCCTAACGGAATCGCAGGCGAGAATTTCGCCAAAATTTTCATAAAATAGCAAAAAGCGGCTACAATGTAGCCGCTTTTCTTTCAGAGATCCGAGATGAGCTGCTCGATATAGGCACTCACAGTCAACCCATTTTTCTGCGCTGCTTGCTTGAGCTTGCTGATCGCTCCCTTGGAGAGATTGATGTGTATCTGTGCTTTCTCTTCGTCCTCCTCCGGCTCGCCGAAGATTGCGATATACTCGTCACCGGTGAGGTGCTCTTCCGCCCATTTCTGCGCTTGATCGTATGCCATCGGTATGATCTTCTCGTCCCCGCACCACTCATTCTGTCCACAGGAGCGGCTGTACTTACTGTTGGCGTTGCCGTCGCCGTGAAGGAAAAACTCCCCAGTCTTTTTCTGGTAGAGAGTTTCGCAGAACCAGTTAAAATCGCTGCGGTAGGGATTAGGCTCATACTCGCCAACTCTCTTTGCGGTCTCGGTGTCGTACACCTTTCCATTGATGACTTTTTTCATGATGATCTTCTCCTTTCAAGGTTCTGGGGGCGGTTTCCCGCCCCTGTTGGTTGCTTGGACGAATCATTAGTATATGTATACGGTCAAAGAATAACCGTGAAAATTGTTGTTGCAGTCGTATACTCGCATAATCTTGTAACAATCGTCAAATAATTTACTTTCCGCTCTTGCGGCTTTTAAAGTGTCGTATAAATGGTTTTTGGTCGCTAATGTTTTGATGTGCTCCGTACCCATATAAACTCTTTCGATACCTTTTTTCATAGTAATCACTCTTCCTTTCAGGTTGTGGGGCGGCATCTCTGCCGCCCAATTGATTATCTCATTGTTGCCGTACCCCTGCGTACTCTTGCTCTGAAAGCTTCGGGTGTCAGCTCTCTGCTTGCGTTATCCCAGCCGCCGTCCCTAGCGGCTATATACGGGTACGCGGTGCGGTAGTCGTACCCTGTGCCGATAGTGCCTCGCACGATAAGCCCGTTTTCGATATAAACGTCATATCCAGCCACTTTGTGCCAACCGTCTGTATACTCTTTTTTCATGATTCATTCTCCTTTCGGTTGTGAACTTTGCCCTGTTCCGTTTTCCTTGATTATATTATAACATAGAGTTTAGCCAAAGTCAAGAGGTTTTTAAGAAAAAGTTTGGCTAAACTCTAATTTTTGTACACTTGCACAAATTCAATTTAAAGAGTTTGTACAAAGTCCACATAATAAAAAAGAACGCTGAAAAGCGTTCTGCTGCCGGTCGAAAAAGGGGAAACGGGCGCTAAAAAATTCGTGGCAATTTCGTGGCAATATTTGACCCCGGAATTGCGGCATTTAAGCCTAAAAATAGTGTTTTTTGTTCGATGTGGCGAACAAGAAAAGTATTAAAAAAGCGCGTAATCACGCGGTTTGCAGCAATTACGCACTTTTTAGCAGTTCTGGAGCTAAGGGGAGTCGAACCCTTTTAGTGTGCCCTAAACCCCGCGTAATCGCTTGATTTTATTTTTTCGTGGCAATTTACGAGGCATTCGTGGCATCATAGATCTGCTGGAAGTGGAGATCTATGATCTTGTCCACCTTGACGCGCTCTGCCGTGAAGGTCTGCTGATACACCTGCCTCAGCGTGGTCGAACTCGACCAGCCGCCGCGCTCCATTGCGTAAATGTCAGGGATCCCGAGTGCCGCCATCACCGAAGCGTTGATGTGTCTCAGGTCGTGGAAGGTGATGGAGTACCCCTGATCTCGCATAGCTCGGCGGAACTTGTCGGCGATCTGGTAGTGCTTTCGCTGCTCGATGCGTTCGCCAGGAGCTGTATCAATGCTGTCGATCATCGCCATGATCGGCGGCGGGAGTTGCATCTGTCTCCTGCTCTTGTACGTCTTTGCAGTTGACTTCACAACTTCCTTGTTATCCACCGTCACTACCACCTGACCGATCGTGAGTATGCCGTCCTTGATATCACATTTCCGAATGCCGAGGATCTCCGACATTCGCAGCCCGCACCAGACGGCAAGCAGCACGGGAAGCTCGATGTCCGACCCTTTAAAGGTGCGGAGCACGATCTCTTCCGACGGAAGCTCCTTAAATTTGCGCTGCTTCTGCGGCAGCCGGATCTTGCCCAGCGATATATGCAGATCGTGATATGCTGCAACCGCCGTGAAGAGCCCGTATGCGTTGTGTACAGTCTTCGCTGACTTCTTCGCTGTCAGCTCGTTGATCCATGCCTGTATCACTCTGGGCGTGAGCTCGTCAGCAGGCAGGTCGTTTATCTCCGTCATGGAATTCCGTTTGATATTGCGGTACCCTGATATCGTGGTAGGCGAGAGCACGGGTACCTTCGACTCGATGTACTCGTCACACAGCTCCCTGAAAGGCGGATGCTCCAGCTCGTATCGTGCGTCCCGAAGCCAGAGCGCTGCCTCTGCCTCGACCTGTCTCTTGCCTTTTATCGTCGGGTCCTTTGATGTAAACGATTTGCTTTTTTTCGTGGCGGGATCCGTCACCCTCACCCGCCAGCTCCCGCTTGGGAGCTTCTTTGCTTTAGCCATAGTTATATACCTCCCGTTACCGCGCCCGTTCCCCCGAGTTCGTCGGCGTAAAGTGGTATATCAACGTCTTCGGACAAAAGGCGCTATGTCTATCACAGCGCCTTGGCTTTGTCCTCCGTCTCTTCTTCTGCTTCGTCCTCGGTATCTTCCCAGAACACGCTTCCAACGATCTGCATCAACACCTGGACGCAAGCCCTTCTTGTCTCGATCGACATCTTTTCGTATGCCTCGCCGATCTGAGCTTCAAGCTCCTTGATCTCCTCTTCGGTCGGTTCGTCCTCGGTGAGCGTGTTCACCGCCTTGACGTCTGTCCGCCCGAGAAGGTAGTCTGTTGAAACATTATAATAATCAGCGAATTTCTGAAGAAGAGAAAGATTGGGCTCTCTTTCCTCAAGCTCGTAGCTGGAATAAGTGCGAGAAGCAACATCAAATATCTCAGCGGCTTTTGCAATCGTCAATCCTTTATCGGTTCTTAGCTGTTTAAGGATATTTCCTATCATTAAATCACCTCCGTGATATAATGATAGCACAAAATGTGCGTGTTGTCAATAGATAAGAAGATATAAGCACAATTCGTACAAAATATACATAAAATTATGCAATATTTGTGCATTGAAACGAAATTTGAAAGATGGTGCAGAAAACGTGCGAAAAGATATTGACAGTATGCACGTAATGTGCTAATATAGAATTGAAAGAGGGGTGAGAAGGTGTTTCGGAAAATGAAAGAAGCTTACGATCACAAAATGCAGGAACCAATGGACATATATCTTGCCAGAAAGCGGAGACAGAGCGATAGGCTGAGTTGGTTTTCTCTGATTTTCTCTGCCACAGCTTGGAGCATAGTAGCTGTAATAACTATAATAGGTCTGCTGCATTAATGCAGAAATCGAGTAGTGAGATCACTAAAGCTGCAAAAGACAGCCATATTGCAAGCCATGACCGAAAGTTGGCTTGTGACAGGTCTTTTCTGTCAACTCCGTAATGGTCACAGGCAACAATGCCATTTTCTGATACGATCACTTTGTATTTAAGCCCTAAGGCGGTAGGATCGGACGTTGGTATATTCGTTAGTTCAAGATACCCGAGTCCTACCAAGCGTTCAGCTGTTTTGTAGTCAACTTCAAAAGGTTCCCCTTTAAGGTGTTTACAAAGCAGTTCAAAATCTTTGCGTGAAATGGTTTCCATGTAAATCAATCCTTTCTGCCTATATTATAGCAGAAGCGGGCTTGAAAATCAATACGCCCATCGACATCCTCTTTAATATATGATACCCTGAGCGGCAGCAGGGAACGGTCTGCCGCAGAGAAAGTAGGTGACACTATGGCCGACAAGAAGAAAAAGTGCGAGAATGAAATGTCTCGTGACAAGCTCATGCAGGGCGTGAACAAGATGGACTATGCCGACAAGATCTTTGCCAACGCGCTCTTCCAGATGGCGCTTGCATATGACATGGCAAAGGCTACGAGGGCAGAAGCTCTCACGAACAAGTGACCAGAAATTAAAACGCCGCGCCCGTTCCCCCGGATGAGCGGTACAAGAAAGAGGTGATCCTAATGCCGAAAGTTTATCTCAGACCGGTAGACAGATTCCGCGATAACCTGCGATTCAATTTTTTACTCGCAAAGGGTGGCAAGACCTACGAAGACGTAGGCAAGATCATCGGGAGAGCCAAGTCAACAGTCAAGGCTCGGGCGGACGATCCGCTCACAATGACTCTCGACGAGCTCTTCCGATTGTGCCAGCACGAAAACATAACCCCCGCCGACTTCGTCAGCGGAAAGCTCTGCCTGCGAGGAGCGGGCATTATGTACGAAAGGACTGATTTGTATGAAGAAAAGAAAGCGTGATCGCGGCATAGCAGCCTCGATCATAGTGGCATGGTGGTCACTGGTGACTTACGGAGCCTGCGACCAGAACATAGCTCTGATCGGCGTGTCAACGCTGGTCTTCGGTATCATACTTTATCTGAGTTGGATGTTCGACAGAGTTACGAAGAGCCGGGATCGGCTAAGAAGCTTAATATCAGAATATCGTTCCAGATGGTTTGACTATCTGGAGCAGAGGAGCGGCAAATGAGTAAGCTTATAAGCGAAGATGATTACAAGAAAGCCGAGCAGGCAGAATTTGATGCGCTGCAGAAGCAGACTGGTACAGATATAGTCGGAATCAATATGCAGTTGACTGCAGCAGCGTTTTCCGCAGGTATCAAAAAGCGGCTCTTCGGCGACAAGAAAGACAAGAAAGAGGATGAATAATGGATATACTCATCGCTGCACTTGCTGGAATTGCAATAGGAATCCTGATTGGCGTGCCCTGGGGAGCCGCTATCTCACTCACAGATCCCGAGGAAGTCGAGGAGCTGAGGCGTAATGATTTCGACTAAAGCCTTCCTTATAGGAATATCAACGATCAATATGCTGATAGCTGCGTGGAAAACTTGGCGGCAGATTGCCGATACTCCGGCATGGAGGGAATACAAAAGGAGAAATAAGCATGGACGTAAAAAATATATCCGCAGCTGGGGGAACGGCTGCGGATAAAGAGAATGTTATACACGATACTTCGAGATATAGTGACTATTTATATTGTACCACAGAGCAGCAGACTTGTCAAGTCTTTCTTAATTCCATCATCGAGCTCGCGGACGACATAATCGGCTCCGACTCGACGGAACGAGAGGAAGCGAGCTTTGCAGGTCAGATCAAAGGCTTTGCATACGCTCTCAGAACGCTGCTTTGCGGCAAGTAGGAGGAATCATGGAACCTAAAGAGCTTTACTCTTTTGATGATGGAGCCGTAAGGCTCATATATTACTCAATCGAAAGAAAATACGACGTACTGATCAACGGAGAACCGCAGCACAGCATTTTGTCTGAAGAACAAAGCTGCAATCCGCTCATAGCCGTCAACCGCTTCACTGACGCTGTCAGATGGCACCTCAAGTCAAAGGCGAAGAGGTACCTCAGAGTGTCAGGCGGCAACCCTATAACCGGATGCACACAAGCCACCGAGAATTGCAAGTGCTGTCCCATGTTCGGGCAGGCTCCTGCCGGATCTCGATGCATCATCGATGAGGGTTGCAGCCGTGAGTAAGCCGATTTATGTCACGAGGTCCATCTTTAGAGAAGAAGGCGAAAAGCCTGTTAATTACAGGATTAATATCGGTGACGAAACAATGAAAGTACTATATGTTAAGTTTAAGGAGCACAATAACTTGCCGCTCTGCTATCCTATGAGTGACACCAAAAGACACGAGTTTGAAGATCTTATATTTTCCTTGATTGACAAAGGCAAGATAGTTGTCAAGAAGAAGTGATTTGCAGTCAACTGCAAGAAAGGATGTTCATTATGTACAAAGATGAAGCTATCGAAAGAATAAAGACCGAAGCTGAAGGGCTGAAAAGCCTTAGCCCTCAGGGTAACGCTGTTAGTAAGGACGTATGCAACGTCCTTATAATGTTCTGTGAGCAGGACGATGAATTTGCTCAGGCTATCGTGCAAGGAAAGAAAAAACTGAAAGACTGTATTGAGAGCACTGTCAAGGGAGCTCGCCAGAGCATCTCCGATCTGGAAGTATACAAGAGAGCTGTTGAGTTTTACTTCCCCGGCGCGACCGTACACATGAACCTTACCATAGACCTGATCGGCGAAGCTGCCACACCTCAGAAACAGAGCATCGGCCTCAGTTTCGATGATCTCTTCGATTGAGAGGTGCATCATGAGTACGATATACAGCGACCATATAAGGAAGCAGATGAACGAATGGTTTCCGCAGTACATTTTTTACGAGAGAGCGGGCAGAAGTTCCACAGCCGAATATGTTTGTCAGTGCTCCCGATGCCGCTCTGAGTATATAGCTGCCTATTCCGAGATATGCACAGAGGGATTTACCCTTAAGCATAACGATTCTGCGGTATGTCCTAAGTGCAAGCATTTAGGAACGCTTTTCCACAAGAGCAGAGGCAAAAAGTCGCTTACTGTCCGCAAGGCTTTTATAATCTGGCATAAGGAAAGTCACGACAGCGTTACCGCATATGCGATATATGCTTCAAAAGCGTACAACGGCGATCCGTGGGAGCCTTGGCTAAACAGTAATTACAGGCCCGAGGATTGGGATCCTTTCCCGGAGCTGAATATTGACGAACGCGCTATATATCATTTCTCCCCCGGTGATGTAAGCATTGAAAAGTGGACGCACTGGGGAGGTTGGACAGAGACCTCGGCAAAGGCGTCAGAGCCATTCGGCGGCGGATTCAACGGTATAAGACCGACATACACGTTTATAAACGAATCCGTATTGCAAAGTACTTTCCTTAAATACAGCTCCTACAAGCTGTATATGGATATTTGCGAACAGCTTGCATATTCGCACCAGTGGTATATAAATACACCAAGTTTGATGAGATATATCTGTCTGTACGCTCAGTATCCTACGATGGAAATGCTAATGAAGACAGGGCTTGGAAGATTCGTCTATGAAGCCGCAGAGTATCCGAGAGGCGGTATGCATAAGCGGTATTTCAACTGGAACGCGAAACGTCCGACCGAGTTTTTTAAAAAGCTGGATCATCAGCAGGCGAAAGAAGTCCTAAATCATGACCTGCCGCCCGAAAGAGTTATCGAATACTGTGATCTTATAAAAGCGGGCTTGAAGCTGACCGTTCCGCAGTTTAGCAGAGTATACCACGATTTCAGAAACCCTCTGCGATTCTTTGAACTGCTCAAAAAGCCTTACGGTATCACATACAACAAGGCTATCAATTATATCTCAAAGCAGAAGAATAAAGCAGACGCTCTTACACAGTGGTGTGATTATATTCATGATGCCGAAGAGCTTAACTATGATCTTGCCGTTCACGGTGTTCTTTACCCTAAAGATCTCGAAGCCGCTCATATGCAAACGATAAATACCCTGAACGCCGTGCGCACTGAGAAGGAAAAGCACGAGATGAAGGGAATGACCGAAAAGTATAAAAAAAGATATGCTTTCGCATATGGCGATTATATCATCAAAGTACCCGAGTCTATGACAGAGATCATCACCGAGGGCAAGATACTCAGTCATTGCGTGGGCGGTTATGCGGAACGGTATTCCAAGGGGCAGTGCATTATACTATTTCTGCGTCGCCGATCGGAAGCGGACAAGCCCTACTTCACGATAGAGGTCGGCGGAGAATGGGGCAAACGTCAGCACATTGTCCAGTGTCACGGATACAAGAACGAGGCAGAGACAACGAAGCCCGAGGATATCAAGGAGTTTGAGAAAGAGTTTTCAAGCTTTCTCATGAATCCTAAAGCATATCGGAAAAGCCATAAGAAATCAGAAATAACCCAAAAAGCAGTATAGGAGGAATCATAATGTCGGAAGTCAAGGACATAACGGATTATCAGGAAGAATCAGGTCTGATCTCGCTGTCTTCTGAGATGGACAGTACGATAACACCCAAGGTCAAGGAAGCTATGATGGTACATGAGTCTATCATACATCATGCCGTTGAAGCTGCTACCCATCTTTACGAGATGGGTAGGCAGTTAAAGACTATGAGAGACGGCAAGCTGTACAAGCAGCTCGGATATGAGACCTTCGGTGAGTACGTTGAAAATAATGGAGAGTACAGCTTCAAGGAGCGCCAGGCTTACAAGTACATAAAGATTGTCGAGTCTTACAGTGGTAATTTCATTACCGAAAATCAGGGACTTGGCGTTGAACGTCTGGAAATGCTCTCAGCTCTGGGCGAACGTGATGCGGCGGAACTGGTGGCTGAAACAGATTTAGCGGGCATGAGCACCGCAGAGGTCAAGCAGCTTATCAGGGACAAGCAGGGGCTTGGCGAGCAGTTGAGCCTTCTCACCGAAGAGCTCGAAGCGGCAGGCAGTGAAAAGGAGAAAATCACTGTCGAAAAGCAGCAGGCACTTGAAGAAGCTGAAAAGAAGATAAAGGATCTCGAAAAGAAGATAAAAGCCGAGAAGAAAAAGAGCAAAGAGTCGATCGGAGAAAAAGACGGCGAAATCATGTTGCTCAAAGAGCAGCTCTCGTCCGCCACGCCTTCGGCAGAGCAAATCGAGAAGATTAAGAACGAAGCTAATGCAGAACACCAGAAAGAGATCTCTGCAATCAAGGCTGAGTACGAAGCAAAGCTCTCAGCCGCAGAGGATAAGATGTCGGCCATTGAAAAGAAGACGCGCTCTGCCGATGAAGCTGAGCGCCGAGCAGCCCTCAAGATATACTTCGAGGAAACTCAGAAGAACATCAACGCATTTGTCGAGAAAGTGTCCCAGCTCGAAGGTGAGGAAAGGGAAAAATTCTCGAAGGGCGTGATCAAGTGGTTGACTGCTGTGATCGAGAATTTGGGAAAGGAGTGATGTTCGTGGGTCGTTCCGCATTTGATAGTGCTCTCAGAGAAGAGATCAAAAGCTTGATAGCAAACAGAGCAATTAACAGCATCCCTTTCTTCGGAATGATTGAGTCCGAGATCATTTTCTCGGGAGAGAAAGAAAAGACCAAGAAAAATCCTCTTGGTGGCGTTTTAGATTCGGTATCATGCACCAAAAGGCTTGACGATTTGCTAGCTCTCAGAGCCATTTCCGGAAGGCCGGAGCGCAGCTCGGAAAAGGAGTGACATTTTAAAGTAGGTGAAGTGCTATGGGATGCAAACCGAATTGGACTAGGGAAGAAATCGAATATCTCTCTGAAAACTGGGGAAGCAAGGCTATACCGAAAATAGCGAGAGAACTCGATCGAAGTGTTAATGCCGTTAAGCTGAAAGCTCAAAAGCTTCGTCTGGGAGCTTGGCTCGATGCCGGGGATTATGTATCTTTAAATCAGCTCATGAAGGCGTTAGGACGAGACTGCGGTCTGCAATACACGGCCAAGATATGGATTGACGAATTAGGTCTCCCTGTGACCCGAAAAAGAGTAAATCGTTCTTGCTTTAAGGTCGTAAAATTGGATAAATTCTGGGCATGGGCAGAAACAAACCAATCCAGAATAGATCTGTCGCTTCTGCCTGAGGGCTTGCTTGGTAAAGAGCCTGAATGGGCGAAGACAAAAAGAAAAAACGACTCGATTAGATCGCGCCTAGCTAAGAAGCGCTGGACAGAATATGAAGACCAGCTCCTTATATCGCTTCTGAAGTCGTACAAGTATACAACAGATCAGATAGCAGAGCGACTCGGGCGCTCCGAAGGAGCTGTCGCCAGAAGGGTGATCAGCATCGGAACGAAATACCGTCCTCTCAGAAATTCTCCTCATACACCTTGGACTCAATCTGAGATTCAGTTGCTTCAGCGAATCATTGCAGAGGGGGGTAATTATGAGGCAATACGCAGCAAAATCCCAATGCACTCCACAAAGGCAATCAGAGGTATGGTCTTCAGGCTTTACAATACAGAAAAGCTCGACAAAGTAAGGAGTGACGGACTATGGCAAAATACTTGAAACCTCAATACAAGGAGCTGAGCAGACTTTTCAATTCGATAACCGGCGCTCACCAGCTCTGGGAGCTCTGGGAGGATGGCATGACAATGTTCGCGTTGATGATCTCGAACACCGTAGACAAGCGGTACTATGAAAAGCGCGAAAAAGAATATCTGAACATAGTGTCGAAGTATTCCAAGAACGAAATGCAGACGTTTTTGAGAATATTTGCCGAGATAGTAAATCAGATAGAAATGGACAGAGAACAGGATCTTCTCGGAGATCTGTATATGTCATTTGATCTCGGCTCTCACTGGCACGGTCAGTTTTTTACTCCGTATAACATTTGCAAAATGATGGCCCAGCAGTCTCTTGGAGAGATAAAATGCGTTGATGATGTAAAACCGGTGACTGTTTTTGACTGCGCCTGCGGCGGCGGTGCGCTGCTCATAGCGGCAGCAAATGAGTGGCAGAAAAGAATGAACGAGGTGGGCTTCAACGCACAGGACTATGTTGCCTGCTATGCTCAAGATATTAGCCATGTGGCGGTGATGATGTGTTATATACAGTTGAGCTTGCAGGGCTATGCGGGGAAATTAAAACTCGGAGACTCGCTGATGAATCCACTCACAGAAGCCGATAATGGCAGCGATATATGGTATACGCCGATGTGGTTTTCAGAGATATGGGAAATGAGAAGATATTGTGAGGTGTTGGATAAATGCTTGACATAGCTGGTTACAAGAAATATCTGTATGAAGAGGAATTATCTGCTTCAACTATTGAAGCGTATATATACAGCATTACGAAGTTTGCAACGATGTTTGACGAAGTCACAAAGTCTAATGTTATCCTATACAAGCAATGGCTGACACAGAACTTTAAGCCTAAGACAGTTAATCTGAGACTGACGGGCATCATGAGATATTGCGATTATAAAGAGATCCCGATGAAGATAAAGAACATAAAGGAACCGAAGTTAACGCACTTTGAGAATGTAATCACTCCCGAGCAATATGATAAGCTTATTGCCAGGCTTGAAGCTGACAATAACGAAAGGTGGCTCGCTCATATAAAGCTGCTGGCAAAGACGGGAATGCGAGTAAATGAAGCTAATCGAGTGAAAAAATGTGACCTTTTGAGAGGATATGTAACAATGAACGCAAAAGCTCACATGAGAACTATCCTTTTTCCGAAATCTCTTGTTGATGATATAAGTCATTATCTTGATAAGTTAGAGGATAACGACACTGTAATGCAGAGCGCTCGAGGCGGTCCAATAACTGACAGAGGTATATCCGAAGCGTTGAAAAAATTCGCAATAAAATACGATATACCAAAAGAGGTTATGCATCCGCATTCGTTTCGACATTTCTTTGCAATCGAATTCATCAAACGCAAAAATGACATAGCTTTACTTGCCGATCTGCTTGGTCACGGGAGCGTTAATGTAACGCAGATCTATTTGAGACAGTCGCAGGAACAGCAGAAAAGGGCAATAGATGAGGCGGTGGATTGGTAATGGAAAAAGACCGACTGATAAACGATATAGTAGCCGAAGCTAAGGCGAGGGGCGCTGACACAGATGGCTTTGCGGAGAAACTGTACATCATCATGAAGGATATGACTGTCGAGCAGATGGAGACACAGCTTGCACTTCCGAACCATGTTCTTAACCAGGAGTATATCAACCGCTTCCTTGCCGCCAAGCTAGTCAAGGGATGTACCGAAAGAACGATTGTACAGTACAAAACCGAGTTGGCAAAGATACTTGCAAAACTTCGAAAATCGGTGGTCGATATATCTTCTGATGATATACGGCTATATCTCGCCGTTAGAATGGCACAGGATGGCGTGTCAAAAGTAACCGCTAACAACGAGCTGAGATATATGCGCTCGTTCTTTGGGTGGCTGAATGATGAGGAACTGATACCGAGGAATCCTACTGCAAAGATCGACGCAATCAAGCAGGAGAAAAGGAAAAAGAAAGCGTTCACGGAAATGGAATGCGAAAAACTCCGGAGTGCTTGCGTGACATCAATGGAGACGGCTATCATTGAGGTGTTGCTGTCCACCGGTTGCAGAGTATCAGAGCTGTGCGGAATGCGGATAGATGAGATAAAGGATTCAAAGATCGTTGTCAAGGGTAAAGGCAATAAATACCGCCCGGTATATTTGACAGCAAAGGCTCAGCTTGCGTTGGCTAAGTATTTGAATGAACGAAATGATATGAATCCTTATATCTTTCCGAAAAGCGTTCCATTTTTTAAAGGAGAAGGTCAAAGAGGTCGTGGCTGCCGTGAATGGTACAAGAATCCCGAGGCTATAGCTGACGGCAAAAGAAATACAAGCTCTGTTGAAGCAACAGTCCGAAAGATAGGAAAACGTGCAGGCGTTGAAAACACCCACCCGCACAGATTTAGGCGAACAAGTGCAACCTTTGCACTTCGGCGTGGAATGTCACTCGAGATGGTTTCAAAAATGCTGGGTCATGAAAATCTGGCTACAACCCAAATATATCTTGACCTAACAGAAGAAGAACTGGAAGCAGCACATAAAAAATATGTAATATAAGGAGTGACAGCTATGCCGGAGCCATATATATGCCCTGTTTGTGGAGCCAGTGTCGCTCCGACTGCTACTCAGTGCATTTACTGCGATACTTATTTCAAACAGAAAGAGCCCGATTCAGTACTATATGCAGACGGCAAACCTGTCGCTGTAGCATATAGAGATTGCGTACTTGCGGCAGGCGTATCTACAGAAGAGGCAATAAAAGCTTTCTCTGTATTTGGCGTTGATTAACACAATTCAGAAAAGAAAGGGTTAAAATGAGAGTAACAAAGAACCCGAAGTTGAAGCACCGAGCCGAAGTGGATCTTCTTAAACATCTGGCAACGGTTAACGGCAACCATTTATGCAGGCTGATATATGTTATCCTTTCCGACAGTCGATACGGATGGCATAAAGCCAAAGGTAAACAATTCCTTGATAAACTTATCGAGAACGCCACATATATTGAATCTGAAGGAGATCAGGAGGTCAGGACTTACCGCCTGAGTAAGATGCTTGAAGATGTGCCGTATATCGATTATCGTAGAGCAGGCAGTATCTTAAGCTGTCAGGAAGGATTTGAGAAAGGCGAAGGTAAAAGCCTATATATTGATAGATATTGCCGGAAATTGCTTATCGAAAACATCCTGCTCATGTTGCTGACTCTGCACTATGACTTTGGATTCCATGAAAAAAGAATTCTCAGGGTTATGACGGATTGGAGCAAATGCGGGAAAGCAGACTGCATGGAATGGTGCGAGAAGCGGCTTGGAGTAAATATAAAAAATTCCCCGAAAGGTGATCTCTACGATAAGCTGGAAGCAATCACTCCGAAGAAGCAGAGGACAACCTTGCAGGAGCAGCGAACAGCCAAAGCGGGACTGGAAGCGCTGAGGAAGTATCAGCAGGAGGTGCAGAATGGCAAAGCATAGCACATATGACCTCGACATGGGACAGCTTGAATTGATGTGGAATGGAATGATAGAAAGATGGTGATTAAATGGAACGATTGACAGACAGAAAAACCGTCGCCGGTCTGAAAGAGAACGCTGACAGTTTACGGGCGTTAGGATTTGAGCCTACAATATCAGACTTGCGATATATCAAACTTGCAGAGTATGAGGACATAGAAGACTTATTTTTGAATTTATCGCCCCGTTTGGAGAAATGGCAAGTCATACATACGCGCTACGCAATGGTGCAATATATCGGCGACCTGAAAGCCGAAAACAAAGCTTTGAAAGATTTTATCAAGATGGTTTTGGGCGATATAGAAAAACATTTACCCGAGATAAAGGGTGAATACAAAACCTATCGCGGAATTGATATTCAAAAGTTATTGAATGAGGGTGATTAAATGGCAAGCTTTAAAAAGCGGCACGGCAATTGTAAGTACTATGAGCCGATAGAAAAGAAAGTTCGCGGGTACTGCAGATGCGCACGCGCATATTATAACGGCTTGCAAGTGTATGGCTGGAATAGAGCGGCAGACAGATGCTTTGAACCGCGAGAGACAGGCGTAGAAAAGAAAGAAGACTGATGAACGAAAGGAGATATCGATATGACTGAAAAACAGCATGAGTTTTGCCGGGATTTTAAGGCACTTATGGAAAAGTACAGTATCACCAAAGCATACGGAGATCACAGGCACGGCGTGCTCCATTTTGTCTCCAACGGTTTAGACTTTGTCGTATATAGTTATTTTGCCGACCGCAATTTGGTGCCGGTTGACGAGTGGGGAATGCAAGACGCGGCGGATTGAAGGGGGATGGCACTGATGAAAATGGTGCGTGTTGACGATATAGTCGAATACTGCGATACCAACATAGCATATCTAGCCGCCCGCCGGCAAGGTGTAGCGTGTGCGCAGCTTCGTGGAGTTAAAGAGGCAGTCAAAGAAAATGCAGTTCCTGCAACCGGCGCAAACCGTAAAGAAGAGATAATGATATCTGTCAATGAGATAATCGACTACTGCAATTTCAATATATCAAATTTGAAAGAAAACGGCGAAAGTTTGGCCGCGCACTACCTCGGGAAAGTAATGGAAGTTGCCGAGGAGTGGGTAGTCGATGCTGAGCCGGCAGAAAGGAGAACTGAATGATCGAAATAATAAGTCGGAAAAGTGACTCTTGCAAGTTCTGCAAGGAGAACGAAAGATCGAAGATCAAAAATGTAAAGATAATATATGAGTACGAAGATCCGAAAGCATACGGCTTTCCGGAGCCTGCCTACTGGTCCGAGGAGATCGACACATTCTTCTGCCCGATGTGCGGCAGAGTGGTCAATGGCTCCAGAATGGCCGAAGCGTTAAAGGATCCGAATGTGAAAAGGATCCTTTCTGAGAGAGGAGTGCTTCAAAGCAATGAAAATTCTTAAACACGGCAGAAAGCCGGAAGATGATTTGTTGTACTACAGTTGCCATCATTGCGGCTGCCAATTTGCTGCCAGCAAACGTGAAAGTCAGTTCTACGACGGCGTAAATCAGCACGACAGCGGTTGGGAATGCAGTTGCCCTGAGTGCGGTACTGCCGTAGATGGCAATATAAAAGAAGTATTCGACCGATTTTTCAGAAATTAGGAGGGAAAACAATGATTGAAATCAAAACCATCGGAGAAGACATCAAAGTAAACATCGAGGGAGAAGGAGAAGAGCTACTTCAGGAGTTAACTCATCTCGGATCCGCTATATACAATGCCGCGTACAATGTGCTTGGATACGTCATTGACGAGGGCTACTATAATGACGAAGTCGAGGACGGCGATGCCGAAGAAGACTGCGATGATTGCTATGAATATTGTGAGATCAAGCGTGGAGATCACTTCTATTACAGAGACAGAGAGTTTATATGTCTCGAAGCCGAAGAGACGATACTATTTGTTATCACAGCAAATTGTATCGGTGAGCATAGTTTTGACGAAAACAATAGGAACGACTGGAGAATTAGCACTCTCAACAGCTGGCTAAATGGCAAGTTCCTCTCCGAAAACTTTGATAAAAAAGACCTCATATCCCGAGAGATCAATCTTACAGCCGACAACGGAGATAAGGCGTATGGTGCCGCCAGCAGTTACCTCGCACCGCTTACCGCGGACGAGTACCGCAAACACAGGGACATCGTACCGCTTTTCAATGAGGGTATGTGGACGGTCACTCCATGGTATTGCGGCACTCCCTTCGCTTCCTACGCTAGCGGTGTGCGTTACGTTACGAGTAGTGGCGTTCTGGACTACTACAGTGCCGTCACCGCTGGCGGGCTCGTCCCGGCTTGCTTCTTTGATCTTACCATCCTTTCATCGCGCCGATCGGCGCGGACGGGAAGAATTGAACTTTATGAAGAGGGCTGCTGATATGGAGGGAGAATACATCAATGTCTGCCGAAAATGTGGAGAAGTGTTTGAAACCAGCAAAGAGTACTCAGACTTTTGCCCAGACTGCGAAGTACCGGAAGCAGACGTGATTCGAAAAAAGTGCAGCAAATGCAGCATCATATACGAGACGCTCGATCCTTTTTCGCTATACTGTCCCGAGTGCAAAAAAGGGCGAGACTCCAATTGCAAAATATGCGGAGTACCTATCGACAAGAAAGGGAACCGCAGATATTGTGCCGAGTGTGCAAAGTACATCAAGAACGAGGGCAAGAAGAACGATAGAGAGCTCTACCAAACCAGGAAGGCGGTGTCCAAGTCGGCAGAGATGCGCCGTGCAAAGCGTGCAGCCCGAGGCGGACCGACCATCACCGAAGCGGTTATCGAGGCTCAGAAGCTCGGCATAAGTTACGGTGAATATATGGAAAAATACACCTGACTATATATCCTTTATATATTATAATAGTATAGCTCCGGAAAATGTGCGCCGACCGGCGCACATGGGAGCTCGTAATGGGTATTAATAATCTGAGAGATAAAGAACGTTTGTTTAAGCAGAGAGGAAGGGATCAGCATGAAGAGCAAGATGAGATACAGGCAGCAGAGGTTTGACTGTGGAAGCTTCACCGAGCTGAACATCTTCCCTGTGTTCGAGTGCAGGACCTCACCTACCAGGCGCACCCGTCGCAAGCCTAGCAAGCAGGCTCAGCAGGCACTGAACCAGAAGAACCGAGAGCGTGAGGTAAATCGTGTGATTTGTGCTAACTTTTCCGGAGAGGATTACTATGCCACTCTGACCTTTCGCGAGCAGCCGGACCTCAAGGCTGCCGAGTACTGTTTCCGCAGATTCCTCACCAAGCTCAATAGACTGAGAGCATCTCAGGATCTGCCGAGGATCAAGTACGTCAAAACGCTCGAGGCGGGTTCTCGCTCGGGAAGGATCCACTTTCATCTCGTGATCAGCGGCAAAGGCATCACGCCCAAAGACATAGCTGACCTCTGGGGTCTCGGATATGTCGACGTCCGCCCGCTGCAGTTCTGTGAAGACGGCTGCGCCGGTCTGTCCCGTTACTTCGTCAAGGCGAAGAAGGATGGGGGAGACAAGTTCGGTACTTTGCGCCGTAGCTGGTCGTGTTCTCGTAACTGCGAACGTCCGAAGCCGAAGAACAACGACAGCAAGTTCTCGAAGAGATCCGTTTGCGCAATTGCCGAGAGCGGAGAAGCAGAGAACATTTTCCGAAAGCTTTACCCAGATCACGAGGTAGCAACCTGCGAGGAGTTCTTTCGTGACGAGACAGGCTTGTATTATATCTATGTCCGACTGTACCGGAAGGGTACAAAGCTAAGTATTTGAGAGAGGGGTTCGTCGAGTGGAGAAAGATGTGCTGAAGCGCTACCGCTTCTGCCGCCGAAGGATAGAGATTGGGCGTGGAAGCAAGAACGATTATGCGACGGTGGATGCTGTGACTGCCTTCATCGCCGCCATTCCTGATGCTCTGACTCGAGAGATCTTCCGTGAGAGGTATATCCACGGCTGCTCATGGGCTCAGGTGGCATTTGCAGTCAACAACACGCCCGATGCGTGTCGCATGATTGCAAACCGTTATCTCAAAGCGCAAAAAAGCTGAAAAAATATGCAAAAAACTGTTCGTTCTGTTCGTTTTTGTTGTGATATGATTTTATTAAGGGCGAAAGCCCGAGATGAATCATCCTTTCTTGAACTTTGCGAACGAAAAAGCAAAGAAACGCTCTAGCCTTGCCGCTAGGGCGTTTTATTTCTTCAGGAGGTGCAAGAGCGTGAAGTACACAGCAGAGCAGATCAAAGACCTCATCGAAAGCAACGCCCTCGAAAAGTTCTACGGTTCGTGGGACTGGAGGCTGCTGTCGATCAAGAAGATCAGGAGCGGGCACAACGAATGCACTATTTGCAAGAAAGAGCATAAGCTCACGCAAGCAACCGTCGTGCATCACATTGTCCCACTCAAAGCCGCTCCAGAGCTGGCGTATGACTGGAACAATCTGATGCCGCTCTGCCACGACTGTCATGAGCGGATTCACAAGAGAGGAGCTTACGCTGAGCCGAAAGGGTATCAGAACCCTGAGAGGTGGTAGCGGGTCTACCCCGGGTCAAAAAATCGTGTTTTTTCTCGGGCTCCTCGACCGAGCA
>Ga0326514_10000207_pt1 | contig 37917 bp, 62 predicted proteins | sample 3_2548_0518_D_FD_203653 | JGI IMG/M metagenome (GOLD analysis project Ga0326514, IMG submission 203653) | Bovine rumen microbial communities from UC Davis, California, United States - 3_2548_0518 | ecosystem: Host-associated > Mammals > Digestive system > Stomach > Rumen | place: USA... | reverse complement strand
AGGGCTGCAGGAGCTATCAAGAAAGGAGATTCAGTATTCTGCATTGGCAAGCTTGAAACCAACGACTACGAAGGCAAGACATACAAGACACTCAACTGTGAGTACATCGGCATTATGGGAAAAGTTAATGCTTCTGCTCCGTCGCAGGCACCAGCGACAGCAAATACAGATAATATGGGAATGGCTTACGGGAACCTCAGTGACTTTGAGGAAATTCTCAGTGACGGCGATGTTCCATTCTAATTATTCTCTCATAAATATATTTGAGAGAAGGTGATAGTATTTTTAAATTAACAAATGAGCTGGCTCAGGCCTGCTATGATAAAGACAGCATTAAAGCTAAGGCAGAAGCTGTTGTTGATGTTCTCGAGGACATCGCATATAACAGTGGCACACAGGAAGCGCTGACGGATAATCTGACAGCGCTTCGGAACGCTGCGAAGCGCTCGGGACAGTTAGAGATATTCAATAAGTGTCTTGATGCCGCCAAGAACGGCGGTGTCAAGGCTGAGGATATGAACGGTCTTGAATGGCGGTATCATTATAATTTATCCGACTTCACCGACACCGAGGATCCTTACAAGGAAGTGTTCGATCAGCCGACTGCGTTCCTGAGACAAAGAGCTCTGGAACGCATCAGCGTTGAAGCTGCTCGATGTGGTTGCAGGGCATTCAAGAAAATGTACAAGTCATACGAGAATGGCCTGAGACGAGTTAACGAAAGTCGTTTGACGCTGCTGAATCCTTCGGACTTCCCGGGGCAGCCGCTGGAGCTTGAGTGCGGTGAATGGCACTGTGACAGCAATGGCGTATCGAAGATCATGCGAGATCGTGAAGAGTACGCTTGCTTGCACGGCATCATGCCGGTGGAACGCCTGGTTAATATAGACACCAACGAAGAGAAGCTCCGCATTGCATTCTATAAGGGCAGATACTGGAAAGACTTCATTGCAAGCAAGAGAGACCTATTCGACAGTTCGAAAATCATACAGTTCTCCGCTCTGGGTGTATCAGTAACATCGAAGTCGGCGAAGCTGCTCTCTGAGTACTTATGCGACATCGAGACTCTGAATCCTGATCTGATACCAGAGACAGAGTCAGTCGGAAGGCTCGGATATATTGGTGACGGCTCTCAGTTCTCACCTTATGTTGATGATCTTATCTTTGACGGAGACGCAAATTACCGCAGTATTTACGGTGCTATATCTGAGAGTGGTGATTATACCACATGGCTCACAGAAGCTAAGAAATGCCGCAAAGAATCACTCACAGCACATATTATGTTAGCTGCTGCATTTGCAAGTCCGTTACTTAATAAGCTTGGCTGCCTGCCGTTCTTCGTTCATTTATGGGGCGTTGAATCTGGTACCGGTAAGACCGTCGCTCTGATGCTTGCAGCGTCCGTCTGGGGCAATCCTGATATAGGACAGTACATACAGACGTTCAACTCAACGCAGGTATCCTGCGAGCGCACAGCTGCATTCCTGAACAATATTCCACTTTGCATCGATGAGCTTCAGCTCAGCAAGGACTCACACGGGCACAGCAAGTTCGATGTGTACCAGCTGGCTCAGGGTGTCGGCCGTGGCCGAGGCAACAGATCAGGCGGTATTGATACGGTTCCGACATGGAGCTTGTGTATTCTCACAACAGGAGAGTCTCCGATAGTTCAGGCTTCAGCAGGAGCAGGAGCTGTCAACAGAGTAATTGACATCGAGTGCAGAGCTTGTGAGAGCGTTATTAAGGACGGCTTCACAACGTCTGCGATCGTAAAGCAAAACTACGGGTTCGCAGGCAGGAAGTTTGTGGAAGCGCTCACCGATGATGTGATCGCAGATGCGGCAATCAGATACCGAGAACTGTTCAAGATCCTGTCAAGCGGTGACTCGACAGAGAAGCAAGCAATGGCTGCTGCAATGCTGCTGGTAGCTGATGAGCTGGCTGATAAGTATATCTTTAATACAGGCGAGGTTTTGACCGTCGCTGATATTACAGGCTTCCTGAAGGACAAATCCGAAGTATCTGCAGGTCAGAGAGCATATAATTTCCTTTGCGACTGGGTAACGATCAACGGCAGCAGGTTCCAGACCTCGGACAACCTCGGCGAATTCTGGGGCAAGGTCGATGATGTTAACAACAAGGTCTACATTATATCGACGGTGTTCCGCAAAGCTCTGGTTGACAATGGATTTGACGAGCGAGCAGTGACATCATGGCTGCGGTCGAATTATTTGATTGAGCCGGACAAAAACGGCAAGAACTCAAAATACACTTCTGTTGATGGTCACTATGCAAGATATGTGATAATGCATCTGTCAGTATCAGATGAAGAAATCAACTTAACCGAAAACGACTTACTATGAGTTGCACGGTTCTATTGCACATCAGGTGCAACTCAGAAAAGCCGCTATATAGCGGAATAAACGACATAATTTCACGAGTTGCACCTTTCTACCGGATATATACCAAAAATATAACACACATATATATCATGTTAGTATACTGTTCGATACCTATGAACAATGTGCGAAATAGGTGCAACTGTGCAACTAAGACCGACAAACGGCTATAAATAGCAAAATAATCTATTGCACATATACGTGCAACGCTGTGCAATGTGTGCAATGAAGGAGGTAAATAATGGCAGTAATTAAATGGGACGGTGTCACCGATGCTGACGATATACTGAAAGCGCTGCTGTTCTTCATTGACGAAGAGGACGAAGAAAAGGCACTTAAGACATCATATGGTGATTTTGGAAAGTACTTGCAGAAGATGTACCGTGGATCCGGAGCAGGCAATGGTGATATAAGTGTCGAGAGCTTCAAAGGCAATCCGAGAATAACGCTCAAGAAGAAAAATGTATCATATCAGCTCACCTGGAACAAGGCTGCGAAGCTGCTGCACAAGCACCTGCATGAGAGGAACAACAATGAAGCTTCGTGAATACCAAGCTGAGCTCATCGGCAAGATACGACTTGCTATACTGCACGGCAGTAAGTCGATCGTTTCTGTTCTTGGCTGTGGTGGCGGTAAGTCAGTCATTCAAGCCGAGATCGCACGATCAGCGACAGCCAAAGGGAACCGTGTACTATTCCTGGTACACCGTAAGGAGCTGTGTGAGCAGATCACCGGGACGTTTACAATACAAGGTGTGGATATGAGTCTTTGCTCAGTGAGCATGGTCCAGACGGTAAGCAGGCACATTGACAAGCTGCCGGAACCGAGGATCATCATCACCGACGAGGCACACCACAGCACAGCAGCTTCATACAAGAAGATCTATGCAGCATTCCCGGATGCTTGCAGGCTTGGATTCACGGCTACACCGTGCCGCTTGAATAAGGGCGGTCTGGGTGAGGTATATGATAAGCTGATAACCTCAGTTACTACACAGTGGCTTATCGAGCATAATTATCTATCGCCGTATAAGTACTATTCTGTGAAGCTTGCCGATACTTCGGGGCTGCATATCAAGGCAGGCGACTACAAGGCTGATGAGATAGCTGAGCTGATGCAGAACAAGGAGATCTACGGTGAGACAGTCAAGCAGTGGGAGAAGCTGGCAAAGAATAAGAAAACCATTGCTTACTGTGCATCGGTCGAAGCTGCTGAACAAACCGCAGAACAGTTCCGTCAGGCAGGCTATACCGCTGCATCACTCAGCGGCAGCACTCCGAAGGAGCTGAGAGCGCAGATCATGCAGGACTTTCGAGACAGTAAGATTATGATACTTACTAACTGTGAGTTGTTTGGTGAGGGCTTAGATGTGCCTGACTGTGAATGCACGGTCCTGCTCCGACCGACTCAGAGCTTGACATTATACATTCAGCAGAGCATGAGGTCTATGAGGTATATGCCCGGCAAGACGGCTATAATAATTGACCATGTAGGTAATTGCTACCTGCACGGCCTTCCTGATGACAACAGGGAGTGGACTCTGGAACCGAAGAAGAAGCAGGAGAACATGGTAAAGATCAGAGAGTGTCCGCAGTGTTATGCGGTATATCCACCGACGCAGCAGAAGTGTCCGTACTGCGGATATGCAGCAGTCAAGGAGATTCAGCGCAAGGATAAGGAAGTAGTTGAGATTGACCTGGTGGAAATGAAGCGCCAGGACGATATCAGAAACACCAGACTTTCTGATGCGGACCTTAGAACGTGGCCTGAGGTGGTCGAGTTCCAGAAGCTGCACGGCTACAAGTTTGCATGGTGCATCAGATATGCAGCCATGAATGATATACCGATACCAAATAAATACAGCTATATGAGAAAGGTGATAGGAGTATGACCGATAAACCTACAAGGTGCATTGATCCTGTTATAAAATTCTGCCAGGAATGCCGCTGGGGCTGGGTTCACTATCCTGAATGGTGCGAGACGGCTGAGGACTTATATGACTGCACCTTTGAATCTGGCTGCACTCTTGGATTTGACCAGGGCAGGCCAGAAGACGAACCAACAGAGGAAGAACTTGCAGAATTTGAAAGGATGTGTAAACATGACCGAGCATGATATTCAGAACAGTATCCGCATGAAGCTCTCGGAGCTTGGATACTGTGTATTCAGAGTGAACGTCGGCCGCTTCAAGACCGAGGACGGCAGGTGGTTTGATACTGGTTTGCCCAAGGGCTTCTCGGATCTGATGGCGGTTAAGGATGGAAGGGTTTACTTCCTGGAAGTCAAGACCGAGACCGGCAAGGCAAGCCCGGAGCAGCTTAACTTCCTGGCGGTTATGCGTGATCGTTACGGCTGCGTGACATCAATCGTAAGGAGTGTGGACGATGCAGTCAGAACTGTTACAGAGGATTGAGCGTGCAGCTGCAGCAGGCCAGCCTGCTCCGAAGGACCTGCGACCGCCTGAGGCTATGCTGTTCCATATGCTGCAGGGCGTATATGCAGCGTATCAGGCCGGCAGGCTCACGAAAGAGCAAGGGCATGAGAAGAAGATTGAAGTCTATACAGTATATAAGAGAATGGCGACGGAGTACAAGCAGTTCACGGAGCTGGCTGCACTTTATCAGCAGCGGATCCGTGAAGGATACTCCGTCGGTGGTATTGAAGTGATTCCAAAGGAGGAAGAAGTAAATGAATGATGAATTAAGATTCCAGGCAGGTGTGATCCTGAAGCACTACGGCGAAGCTAACCAGCAGGAGAAAGCCATCGAAGAGATGGCTGAGCTGATAACAGCTATTAAACACGGTGACCGTGAGAACTACGTGGAGGAGCTGGCCGACGTGCAGGTGATGATTGAACAGCTCTTCCAGGCTCTCAGCTTCGAGGAGCAGCAGCGTTATATCGTAACTATTCATAATAAGATTAACAGGCAGCTCGAGAGAATACAGGGAGGGCGAGACAATGAAAGAACCTGATAACACTTGCATCTGCTGCGGCTGTCTGATACCAGAAGGCCGTCAGATCTGTCCGAAGTGCAGCTCGGAGGGTAACAGCTTCGAGCGAGTTATGAGCAGACCGATACCTGTTAAGCCTGACTTCAAGGTTGATGATGCCGTTGAGCAGGCTTACCGCAAAGGTTATGCAGCAGGCTTGAAGGACAACAAGAAGCTCCTACGAGAGGCGCTCTCGGTTATTCACGATGCGTTCTTTGCAAACCACAAGGTTCAGGATAAGGCTGACAAGCTGTATAGCAGGATCAGTCAGATCTTAGAGGAGGAATGAAAATGGGAGTACCAGACCCATGTTATAAGTGTGATAAGCGTACAATAGAGTGTAGATTGACTTGTGGAAAGTACAAGATATATCATGCGCTAAAACTGAAAGAATATGAACAGAGGGCGAAAAAATGGCAAGCTAAAAGTGATATATGCAGTCACATAAGTAGAACTATATATATGCGGAATAAGAGGTCTGTAAAGTGGACACCGCCAAAGAATGACGGAATAAAGAAGTGAATAGGAGGAATGAAAAAAATGACAGAAGTAATATGCGATTATGATTTCTGCAAGCACTATGAAAATGGCAGATGTGGATTAGATACCGTAGAAATATGCGGCGGTCACTGTCAAGACCTTGATGATGAACAGGAGGACTTTGAAGATGAGTAAGCTCACATTGGATGAAGCTATAAAGCATTGCCTTGAAGTGGCAGAGCAGAATGAAATATCTGCAATAACATACAAGAACTGCAAAGAAATCAAGGCTAATATGTATGAAAAGCTAACCGCAGAGAAAGCAGAGAATGACTGTCGAGAGTGTGCCGCAGACCACAGACAGCTTGCTGAGTGGTTGACGGAGTTGAGAGAGCTTAGCTTGCAGATAGCAGCTCCGAGGCTTGGCAGCATTGAAGAATATCATTACGAGTTGGCAAGATGTAAGACGGCATTTTGGAGTTGTAATAAGCGCTGTATGGACGCAGAGGAACAGTATAGAAGAAAAGCTGATGAACTGAGAAAAGCTCAGGAGCAGATAGCAGAGTACAAGCGACTTCTGAAAGCGGCGGTTGAGGATATGAATAGTAACAATATCTGCTTTGACATAAACGCTTGTAACGTGTGCGCAGAGAAGAATTGTATTTCGTGTGACACATTTCATTGGCGATACACCGATGAAGTCAAAAGGCTATTGAGGGGCGGTGATACAAATGGCTGAGTATATAAGCAAACAAAGAGCCAAAGATCTTATGGGCTGTTGTTTAGCTTCTGTAAAGGCAGAATACAAAGCCGCAAAGGACGAGTTTACAAAAGCAAGATTTGGAGATTACATATCCTCAATACAATCTATGATTGATGTTGTTGGTGCAGTAGAAGCCGCAGACGTACAGCCTGTGAAGCGTGGAGAGTGGGATTTTAGAGGTTATCAGCTCTTCAAGTGCACAAGCTGTAAAGAAATTTTTACACAAAATCAATTAGAAGCAATGGTAAATCATACTGATGATGAATTTGTTTTTCCTAACTTCTGCCCTAAATGCGGAGCACGAATGGACGGTGAGCACGAATGAGGTTGATTGATGCCGATGAACTTACAGAAATGGTATGGAGAGAACGCCTTGACACAAGAGAGCGAATAGCTAACTTGATAGTAAGACAGCCAACTATCGAAGCTAAGCCTGTGAAGCGTGGGAAGTGGGACGGATATATCTGTTCTGAATGTAATGTTTGTGCCGACTATTTTATATCGGGCGATTTTTACTTTGATGAAAAACCAGACTATTGCCCCAACTGCGGTGCTGACATGAGAGGTGATACAAATGGCTAAATGGATATATGACGGTGACTGCTATATAACCACCTGTTGTAATGCTGCTTATGATATCAACAAGTTTGAGCATAAAGGTGATATGATATGTCTCCCTTGTAAATGCCCTAAGTGTAATAGGTACTTAGAACCACCAAAGGACGAACCAGTAGAGGACGGTGATACAGAATGATTATCCTATTTTTCGCCCTTGTCTCTCTTACTGGCTACATAATAGGGTACTTCACAGGCAGACGGTGCGCACAGCGAGATATTAAGGATATGCGGCTCTCTATGGGTTTAGACGTTGAAACAGGGGAGGATATAAACGATGTGTAACATCTTCGATATGCCACGAGAATGGGCTGGTTATTGAAAGGAATGAACATTATGAAAAAAAGATACTACCTTGCATACGGCTCCAATCTGAATATGTCTCAGATGGAGAAGCGCTGCCCGACATCGAGGATCTTCGGCACGGCAACGCTCAACGGATACGAGCTGCTCTTTAAGGGCAGCAAGACCGGCGCTTATCTCACTATCGAGAAGAAGCACGGCGGTCAGGTCCCGGTGGCAGTCTGGATCCTGTCACCTGCCGACGAAGCAAACCTGGACTGGTACGAAGGTTTCCCAGACTACTACTACAAGAAGGACATTAAGGTGACGGTCAAGACTATGTCAGGTAAGACATTGAAGGTGAATGCCTTTGCTTATATTATGCACGAGAACCGCAAACTTGGCGAGCCCAGCCGGCATTATGTACGCAGCTGCCAGGAAGGATATGAGAAATTCGGATTTGACAAGCGGCTTCTTGATGAAGCCTATGAAAGGAGTGTGTCACATGATAGATAAGTTAGAGGAGCATGCCTGCCCTAAATGCGGCCAGACTTTCACAGAACGGCCTGCAGTCTCGAGGGAGGATAATTATACCCTTATATGTCCGGACTGCGGTACACGTGAAGCTCTTGCTTCTCTGGGCGTGGATCCTGAGGAGCAGGATCATATTCTTAAGACTATTCACGGAAGCGAGGCAAGCTTATGAAGAACCGGGATAAGATATCTAAGACCTGCACTTATGATATGCTTGTGGCCATGCTGCACAACACAGGAATGTGTCCGCTGCAGGCTGTCGCAGGTATTTCACGAGAGACCAAGATACTCCGCTGCTATAAATATGTGCATGACGGTTGCGAGAAATGCATTCAAAAATGGCTTAATGAGGAAGTTTCAACAGACTTTTCAAACAAATGCAACAATTAAACGCCTGTATTTCGGCACTATTATTATTGAATTTGTATCACATTTTGTGTATAATTAAGTTAGGAAGTAAATTCCTGAAATGTCTCCTTTCTTTTGTTCTACACATATTTTGTTTACTCCTTTCATAGGGATGGGGAGTGCGACAGCTCCCCATATTTACCGCTGGTTAGAGAAACGGTTATCTCGCAAGGCTCATAACCTTGAGGTAGTGGGTTCAACTCCCACACTAGCAACCAAAGAAGTGCCGCGATAATGTAAATTCGGGGTTACTTATCGCTCTCACAGTGCTTCGGCGCCTAAAAATATACCTCCTAAAGGTAAATGACAGCATTCCGTCTTAGTTCCCCCTTGCTAAGGCGGTTTGTTGTATATGGGAAAGAAGGTGTTACCGTGACAAACAGAGATCTTAAGTTCGCAGAAAATTACATCGCTTGCGGTAACGCTAAGCAGGCAGCTATCGCAGCAGGGTATTCTGACAAAACAGCAGAGTATGCAAGCAACTGGCTCAACCCAAGAAAACCCAAAAAATATAAGTCTGAACTTGCTAACTATATCAGACAGCTATCTGAAGAACAGCAGAACGAGCGTATACTCACAGCTGGAGAGCGGAAAGCTTTGCTTTCAGATATTGCCAAAGGCGGAATGCTCGATGCTGACCGCATCAGAGCTATCGACACTCTTAATAAAATGACAGGAGAATACGTTACAAAGATAGAAGGAAACCTCTCAGCCGAGATAAACAATCCTTTCAAGGAGCTGACTACCGAGGAGCTGAGAAAACTTGCTGACTGATAGGAAACTAATACAGCTTGGAGCAAGGATAGAACTTGCACGGCGCAGCTTCTTTGATTATTGCAGGCTGAAAGCTCCTGACTTTTACAAACGTGATAGGAAATATCTTGTAGACTTATGCAATGACTTCCAAGAGTTTCTTGAATCAGATGATAGAGCACTTATAGTAAATTTACCGCCTCGACATGGCAAGTCAAGAACAGCTTGCTGCTTCGCTGAGTGGTATCTCGGACAGGATCCTAACAGAAAAATCATGATAGGTTCTTACAACGAGACTCTTTCGACGATGTTTTCGAAGAATGTCAGAAATACCATATCAGAAGTCAAAGCAGATCCTTACAAACCTGTGTTCTCAGATGTATTTCCTAATGTACGCATTAAACTCGGTGACGGAGCAATGAACCTGTGGAGTCTTGAGGGCGGCTACAATAATTACCTTGCTACTTCTCCGACAGGTACAGCAACAGGCTTCGGCTGTACGCTTATGATAATAGACGATCTTATCAAGAACGCAGAAGAAGCCAACAACGAGAACACCAAGCAGAAGCACTGGGAATGGTTCACTAATACAATGCTGAGCAGACGTGAAGAAGGTGCTAAGGTTATAATCATTATGACACGCTGGGCTTCTGATGATCTGGCAGGCAAGTATCTTGACTTCTGCAAATATGAGAATATACCTTATCGGCATATCTGCATGAAGGCTTATGACAAAGAAACAAACAGTATGCTTTGTGATGATATCCTCAGCTATGGAAGCTACCAGGCCACTATTAAGGCAATGGGGGCGGATATAGCAAGTGCCAACTATCAGCAAGAACCAATAGACATAAAAGGCAAGCTCTACACGAGCTTTAAGACATATACAGATCTTCCACCACATTTTGAGGGAATATTCAGTTACACAGATACGGCTGATGAGGGCAGCGACTGGCTCTGTTCTATAATATGGGGAGTATATCAGCGCGAAGCTTATATCCTCGATGTTTACTTTAGCAAAGCTCCGATGGAAGAGACAGAGATTGAGACAGCCCGAAGGCATAAAGAATTCAACGTAAACAATGCCAAGATAGAGTCAAACAATGGTGGCCGAGGATTCGCACGAAATGTAAAGCGCATCTCCGAAGAGCAACTGAATAATAGACGTACAGTATGGCTGTGGTTTCACCAGTCAAACAACAAGATAGCAAGAATAATCACATATTCGACCTGGGTAATGCAGCACGTTTACTTTCCTGTAAACTGGCGTGACCGTTTTCCAGAGTACTACGAAGCAATGAACAAGTATCAGCGTGAAGGAAAAAACGCGCACGACGATGCTCCCGATGCTACAACTGGTATTGCCGAGACAATGCTCAACAGTTCAAAGGTCGGAACTTCAACACTTAGACGATAGGAGTGGTATGAATGCCATTTGTTCTGAAGAACACCGACGAGCTCACACCGCAGCTTGTGTGCAAGTATATAAAGACACATAGAGAGGTGACATGCCCGAGATATGAGAAGCTGCAGCGGTATTATGAAGGCGTTCATGATATTCTGCTCCGTCGACCGAAGTATAGAAATGATGATCCTTGTAACAATCTGGTATGTAATTATGCAAAGTATATTTCCGACTTTGCAGCTGGTTACCTCATTGGCGAGCCTATTAGCTACCAGTCAAAAAAACAGAACCTTGACGATTTCCTTAAATGGAATAATATAGCACAGGTCGATGTCCAGGACATGGATAACGCAAAGTATCAGAGTATTTACGGAGTGGCCTATGAGCTGGACTATATGAGCTCAGATGAAAGCCCAACGCCAAAGACGGCAAGCATACATCCGATGAACGCATTTGTTATTTATAACAGCACTGTGGAGCTCCTTCCAGTTGCAGGTGTTTACTACTATGAGAAAAGGGATTCTGTTACTCAAGAGCTTATCGGCTACTATGTAGAGTACAGCACAGAGAGTCAGATAGTGAAGTTTGAATGTTCAAAAGCCTTTGAATATAGTGGCACTTCAAAACCGGAGACTAACTACTTCGGAGCTGTTACGCTCATTGAGATATACAACAACAATGAGAAGCAGGGCGACTTTGAGCAGCTTATTCCTCTCATAGACGGCTACAACATACAGCAGAGCAACCGTGTTGACGATGTTGAGAACTTTGTAAATAGTCTTATGGTCCTTACTGGACAGACATTAGGATATACTAATGCAGAAGCTGAGAAAAACTATAACGATATCAAGAAAAACGGCGTTATCGAGCTTTCTCCTGAAAGTAAGCTTGAATTCTTGACACGTCAGATAGATCAGCAGGGCAATGAGCTCCTGCGGCAATCCCTAGCTGATGATATCCACAAGTTCAGCTGCGTTCCTTCCATGACAGATAAGGACTTTGCAAGCAATGTCTCAGGCGTTGCAATGCAGTATAAGCTTCTTGGCCTTAATCAGATAACAAAGATTAAGGAAAGATACATCAAAGAGGGCATAAGAGAGCGTATCAAGCTCTTTTCCAACATAATGGTCACCAAGGGCATGAAGCCTGTTGATCTCGATGATCTGACAATCACGATAACGCACAGTCTGCCGAAGAATCTTGTAGAGATAGCGCAGGTTATCAGCAATCTCGAAGGAATATGCAGCAATGAGACGCTTGTCGCTCAGCTTCCCTTTGTTGAGGATCCTGAGGCAGAAGTTACCAAAGCGGCCGAGGAGCGCAGGCAGGAGCAGGATGAACAGTTTGTGATGTCAACGGCTGCTATAAATAGAAATGACCAGTAACCAGACATACTGGATACAAAGAGCCGAAAGGCGCATTGATAATTATACACTGGCTGCCTTCGACGTAGCGAAGAATATACGAAGGGCATACAGCAGCCTGCAGACGTATATTGAAAGCGAAATGGCGAAGATACTTCGGCATATCGGTGAAGAGGACAGCCTGGCGTATGAATACCGAATGCGGCGGTTGGCGGCATTGCTTAACAACACCGAGGAGAAGTTCAAGGAAGTATACGGCATAAACCTCGCCACAACTACAGCGTTCCTCAAAGAGATAGTGCCGGAAGCGTACTATCATACAATCTTTGACTTAGCTCAGGGAGCAGGAGTGCAGCCTGAGTTCGCTGCGATACCTGACAGGCTCGTGAATAAGATCATCAACGAGAACTGGTCAGGCAAGAACTACAGCAAGCGCATCTGGGCTAACAATAAAGCTCTGGAAGAGGAAATTCGGGGCCTACTCACAGAAGCAGCGGTCAGCGGTGAGAGTATCTATAAGACTTCAAGGAAACTGGCTGAGAAATTCAACACAAGCGACTATAATGCACGGCGACTGATACAGACGGAAACTTCATATGCCTGCAATCAGGCCGAGATGGAGTCCTATGAGGAGCTCGAAATCGACAGATACATGTACATAGCTACATTCGATACAAGGACCTGCGATGTCTGCCAGAAGAACGACCAGAAGGTATTCAACAGAAAAGATGCAGTCGCAGGTGTTAACCTAGCTCCGATGCATCCACACTGTCACTGCAGGACTATTCCCTACTTCAAGGAAGGAATGCCAATCAAGAAGGTGGCAAGGGATAAGAACGGCAAGAATATCACTATTCCTGCGAATATGAAGTACGATGAATGGTACGAGAAGTACATCGGCAAGAAGAAAACCGACGGAAAGAGAGTGGCAGTCGTTCCGAAGGGCAACGCAGTCGTGGTCGAATTGAGCAAGTCGGAGACAGGCGGCTATACTGAGGTAAAGATACCAAGGAGGAAAAAGCGTGAATAAATACACACTCCCACCGGAGCTGATTGAGAAGATCCTGCAGGTGCTGGAAAAAGGCGACCGCATTGAGCTTATCCCCGGCAAGGATAAAGTCAAGGTTATACAGGAAAGCCGAAAGGAAGTAAAATAATGCTGTACATCATGAGTTTTAAGACCGTTATCGGCAGCACAACGAGCCAAGGGCGTGAATGTGTGTTTGGCTTCAAGACTGAGCAATCTCTACCGAATGAAGAAACATGGAAGCTTGCAGTAAGAAATGTTTTATTGCAGTTAAAACCAAATGAGTACATGGAGTCTCTAAAACTTGAAAGCGTTACAACTGAATAAGCGTATCTCTAAGCGTTGAGATATAAGAGCCGAGCGTGGTTGATTAAGTTCAATCACGCTCTTTTTTATTCATGTGACAATAGCTCAATGGGAAGAGCCGCAGGTAGGCTATACCTGACGAAAAGCCGTGCAACTCGGCGTGGATAGTAGTTTTCCTATGTGTGAGTTCGACTCTCACTTGTCACTCGTGTACACCTTGCGACCGAGCCGCAAGTAAAATATAGCTGCACAGCTCCCAGAGCGGAGCTGTATGAGGTGTTAGTTTAGAGGAAAACGGCTGTTGTTATCCCGGGCTGCAGCACAATTCGGTTCAACTCCGGAACACTTCACCATAAGGCGACGGCCTTAAAACGGAATTGTCGACTCACGACGTTAAACGGAGGTACTATTATGTTAAAAATTCCGATGCAGTTTTTTGCAGATCCTGATGGAACTGAGCCAACAGGCGCAGCAGGTATTCAGGATTCAGCACCACAGGGAACGGAACCACAGAAGACTGAGCCTGCTCCGGCTGGCAAGACGTTCTCTCAGGAAGACGTTGATAAGATAGTCGCTGAGAGGCTGGCAAGGCAGCAGAAGAAGTTTGACGCTGAGAAGCAAGAAGCTGCAGAGCTTGCAAAGATGAATGCAGCTCAGAAGGCAGAACATGCAGCTAAGAAGCGTGAGGAAGAGCTTGCTGCTCGTGAGAAGTCAGTCGCTGAGAAGGAACTGAGATTTACAGCCCTCGGTATTCTCGAAGAGAACAAACTTCCTACATCATTAGTTGACTGTCTAAATCTGGACTCAGCAGACACTTGCAATGCATCAATCGAAGCAATTAAGAAGGCGTGGCCTGAGGCTGTAACAGCCGCAGTGAACAACGCACTTCGCAGCAATACACCGCCACCTTACAGCGGTGGCAATACACAGAAAGATACTTTCCTCGCAGGATTTGAGGAAGGTTAATTCAGAAAGCGAGGTTAAATCATGGCAGTAAATCTCACAACCAGATTTTCTGGCAAGGTTGACGAAGTTATAAACAACGGCGCACTTTCAACTCCTTCTATCAACAAGGATTATTCATTTGTAGGCGCTCAGACAGTAAAGGTATACAGCTTTGATGCTGTACCTCTTAACGATTACACACGCTCTGGCTCAAACCGCTACGGCACACCTAACGAGCTCGAGGACACAGTTCAGGAGCTCACAATGACACAGGATAAGAGCTTCACATTCACTATTGACAAGGGCAATGCGAGTGATACTGAGCCGGGCGTAAGAGAGGCAGGCAGACAGCTCCGCAGAGAGACTGATCTTGCTATCGTTCCTGCACTCGATCTCTATCGTTTCACAAAGATAGCTAACGGAGCAGGCCACAAGTTCTATGCTACAACAGCTCTCACAACTTCTACAGCTTACGCTGCATTCCTTTCAGCTAACGAGGCTATTGACGAGGCAGACGTACCTTCTGCAGGCCGTATCTGCAATGCATCGCCTAAGTTCCTTAACCTTATCAAGCAGGACAGCAACTTCATTAAGTCTGGTGACCTCTCACAGAGAACTCTGATGAATGGTCAGGTAGGTGAGATTGACGGTGTTGCTATTATCAAGGTTCCTTCTAACAGACTTCCTGCAGGACTTCTGTTCGAGATCACACATCCACTTGCTTGCACAGCTCCTGTAAAGATCAATGAGTACAAGCTGCACACAGATCCTCCTGGAATCTCCGGCATGCTTGCAGAAGGCCGTGTATATCACGACGCTTTCATTCTCAACAATAAGGCTCGTATGATCTCAGCTTACTACGGCGGCGGTGAGAACGCTCTCACACTTACAGCTGCAGCTGGTTCAAGCTCAACAACATCAAAGGTTACTATCAGCGGTAACACAGTAGGCGGCACTCTTGTTTATAAGGGTGACTATGCAAGCGCAGCTACAGCAGGCGCTGCTGTTGATGTTGGAGATGATGTAAGCAGCTTCACAGCATTCCCTTCTGACGGCGTTGTAACAACTGCAAGCGGTAAGTATATCGCTGTAGCAGTTAAGGACGGCTCCAACAAGTGTGTAGCTTCTGGCGTTGTTGCTGCAGTAGTAGGTTCATAAGCTATGATTGAGAGGCTGTTAATTCTGCTCGGAAATCCGCCTGAATGCGAAATAGAAATCATTGAAACGTGTCTGAGCATGGCACAAGATGCCGTGCTCAACTACATCCAGCGTGATGAGCTTCCTAAAGCAGCTGAGAGCGTTGTTATCAAGCTTGCTATTATTGACTATAACAGGCTGGGTAATGAGGGCGAAAGCAGCCGCACAGAGGGTGGAATATCCCAGAGCTTTATAACCGATATTCCCAAAGACATACAGCGCCAGCTCTGGCGCTGGCCCCCGAAGGTAGGTGTTATCCACAGTGAGACCGTCGAGGAATAAGCAGCGAGCCGTCTATGTGTTCAAAATGGTCAATGTCAAGTCTGACTATGTCGGATCTGAACCAAAGATTGACCTTGTAGGCAGGTTTGACTGCACAGTACGAAAATTCACAAAATCAAAGAATTCTGACGATAACAAGAGCAAGAATGAGGTAATATGCGAGCTTGAAGTTCCAAACGGCTATCACTTCAAGGTAGGCTTCATGGCTTCCTTCGACAGCGATACAAAGCCGGATATGCTCATTAAGTCCATATCACCTTATACAAGCCATAGTGTCTGCGAGCTGGTTTCATGGACATGAGAATAAACTTCCGTGTGGAAGGACTCTCGGACTTAACGAAGAAGCTTGCAGCGCTGAAGAATATTGAAAAGGATCCTCGGATTGATAAGGCTCTTGGCCGTGGCGGAGCTCGTATTCAGGCGGCTGTTAAAATGCTGACTCCAGTAGATACAAGCAACCTGGTTAATAAGATAGTACTCAATCACGAGAAGATGATGGAGTACGCAGTTACAACGAATGTTGAGTATGCGGTATATGTAGAGTACGGCACCGGTAAGCTTGGTGATCCTACTGTACCGCATACCTCGAAAGAGAGCTGGACTTATTACTCAGATAAGCTGCAGAAATTCATCACAACGCACGGTCAGAAGCCAGCGCATATGTTTACTAAGGGCTTTGCGCAGGCTCATAAAACGGCCTTTGAGATCGTCAGAAAAGAAGTTATGGAGGTTATAAAGAATGCTTGACGTTACTAAGAAGATAGCAAACCTCCTTGAACCAATAGCTCATGTAGAGCTTGCAGACTCTGAAGCTCCGCTTACTATGCCATCTATCTACATCACGCAGGTATCAAGCTTGACAGATGTGAGAATGGATAATAAGGACTTCCTGACCGGCTTTACTTATCAGCTGGACATTTATGCAGAGACACCTAAGCGCTGCGCAGAGATAGCGCAGGCCGTTGATGATGTAATGCAATCGGAAGGCTGGCAGCGACAGAACGGTTTCCCTATGGAGCGACAGAGATATATGTTGACCTACACTGCATCGGTCAGCGAAAACTATGATATTTACGAAAAGGAGTGATATAATGGGAGAGTTCAATTCTAAAGGCACTATACTTAGTGTGGGACCTGATCCGACATCACCTTCAACGGAAGTAACTTATAAGAAACTCTATGGACTTTTCAACGTTCCTGAGATGGGCGGCACACCTGAGCGCATCGATGTAACTAATCTTGAGGACAGTCACAAGCGCAGTATTCTCGGAATAAGTGATGCAAGTGATGTAGCCTTCGAATTTTACGCAACAAAAGACGAAGAAGACACCACAGCTCAGATTCGCGACACCTGGAATATCCTTCAGGCATACGAGACAGCCGGCACAGTGCTGAACTGGAAGCTTGTATATCCTGACGGCAACGGCTACACATGGAAGGGTACCTGCTCCGTCAGGAGACAGGCTGCCGGCGTGAATACTGCAATACGTTTTACGCTTTCAACGGGACTGGATACAGAACTCGTTCCTATTCCCCAGACTTAAAAGGAGGACCGCATGAAGCCTTTTGAAGTATTAGTGGTTGGCGGTAGTGAATATAATCTCAAAATCACTACCGCTAATGCGGTCAAGCTTGAAGAGCAGCTCGGCACAGATCTGCTGAGTGGTCTTGAAAAGCTTGGCGAAATAAAAACGCTTGCAAAGTATTACTTTGCTGCTGCTGTTATCAATGACAACATTAGCAGTATCGACGACGTTTATCAGCTGTTTGACGATTATATCGTCGGTGGTGGCACGTATGAAGAGCTGCAGCGCCTTATGATTGAGGTTCTCGTTACCTCAGGTATAATGACTAAGCAGGTGTATGATGCGTCAAAAAAAGCTCGGGAGAAGCAGTTAGAAGCGTTCAAGAAATTGTTGAACTAAGATATAAAGATGCTCTTGAAAGTGGTTTACTTCCTTCTGAATTTTGGAGTATGTCGCTGCAAGAGGTAAAAGACACGGTTAACTCGCGATTTAAACAGAGACAAAACGATAACTATGCTCTGTCGTCACTGATCAGAGTTGCCGTGCTTTCCTGTTTCTCCGAAGATGTACGGTTCCCTGATCCACCTTATACAGAAGATAAGGAAGGGGACTGGCGAAACTCAAAAAGATATATGGATGCACTATCCAAAATACATAAAGGAGGTGCAAAGAATTGATAACAACAGATGAGATGCGGATCCTGCTCAGCATCAATGGAGCCGCTTCGTATACGACTGCAATCAACGAGGTAACAAATGTTACCAATAAGTATGAAAAATCGGTTGGAAATCTCATGTCTACGCTTGCAAAACTCGTTTCGGTCGGTGCTATCTTCAAGTTTGGCAAACAGTGTATAGACGCAGCGAGCGACCTGCAGGAGGTAGCCAATGTCGTGGATGTTACCTTCGGAAAGACAGCCGGCATCGTAAACGACTGGGCAAAGCAGCAGGCTGCAAACTTTGGACTTTCTGAGACTGCTGCAAAGCGTTATATCGGCACATACGGTACAATGGCAAAGCAATTCAACATGACTTCGGAGCAGGCTGCACAAATGGGTATCGAGCTCACCAAGCTAACCGGCGACGTGGCCAGCTTCTACAATCTGGAAGACAAGGCAGCAGCTACAAAGCTGAAAGCAATCTTCACAGGTGAAACCGAGGGACTTAAAGAGCTTGGTGTCGTAATGACTGAGACTCAGCTGCAGGCATACGCGCTATCTCATGGACTGGATAAGCCATTAAAGCAAATGACCGAACAGGAAAAGGTTCTGCTCCGCTATCAGTATACTATGGAGAAGCTCTCACACGCTCAGGGCGACTTCGCAAGGACCTCAGACGGCTATGCTAACTCAGTAAGAACGCTGAAGCTCGACCTCGAAAACCTTAAAATCGAGATAGGCAACGAGCTCATTCCAGTAGCGGCTCAGGGAATCGGAGCTATAGCTGATGTGCTTAAGGTCGTAGGACCTGGTATTGTATCTGTAGCACAGTCTATAAGGCTGTATGCTCAGGCATGGGCGCAGACATCCTCTACAATCAAGGCTGTAGTTGCTATATCAGCTGCAGCAATAGGTATATTTGTTCTCTGGCCGAAGGTTGTAGCAATTGCAACGGCTGCACAGAAGCTGCTGACAACTGAGATAGTGTCAACTGGTATGGCTATTCGTTACACTCTTGGAGTCCTCGGAATATTCCTCGCAATGCTCGCACTGCTCGATGTAGCAAATACCGCTTCGGAGCTGGGAGCCACAGAGCAGATAGAAAACCTTGGCGAGTCTGCTGCAATGAGCTCAGGATCCGTTGATACACTTGCAGACAGCCTGGACGATCTGGGTGACAGCTCCAAGGGTCTTGAGACTTTCCTTGCTTCCTTCGACGAGGTAAACAAGGTAGGCGGCGGTAACAGTCTGATGTCAAGTCTTGTTACGAAAGATGATCTGGCAAATATCCTCGGAGCAGCTACAGGTATAAGTGACCTGCAGAACGAGCTTGATTCTCTGAAAGCTCCTGATATAAACGCAGGCATTTTTTCAACTGAATGGTGGAAAGAGAAGAAAGAGCTTATAAAAGGTTTTGTAAGCACATTTGGAACAGCTGAATTCCTTGAAAATTGGAAAGACGGTGCTAAGACATTATTAACTGCTTTCGATGATATGATTAAAAATCTCATCCCGAAGATGCATCAGGAACTAACAAATATAGGCGCAGAGATATATGATATGCTTCACCCTAATGCTGATACTGATAATAGCAAGTGGCTTACCAATGGCGGCGAAGAGTTCACATTTACCTCAGCGGTCACAGGTAAAACACAAACTGCGCTGAAATACAACTCGGACGGTACAGCGACAGATCTTTACAAGAAATATGGTATGAATAACACCATAAGTAAAGCAGCAACGAATACTGTTATCAACAATAATACAACAACAAACGGCGGCACTGTTGATGTGACGCTGCTTCTTGACGGTCGAAAGATAGCTTCCGTAGTTACTGATCTACAGAACCAAAAAGCACGATCAAGCGGCAATCTGGGATTAGTGGGAGGTTGAGAAATGTTAAAAATCAATGACACAGTGCTTCCCACACCGAAGGACGTTGACTACTCTTATAATAAACTCTGGTCGGAGAATTCAGGCCGACTGGACAGCGGTTACTTCGTCGGTGAGCTCATCGGCATCAAGAGAAAGTATGAAGTTACTTTCCCACCGCTTACAACAGCTCAGCTTGAACTGGTAAGAAATGCCTGTGCTCAGGAGTTTGCAACGGTAACAATAACCGATGTTGACGGCGGCGACGCTGTTCTTGACTGTTATTTCGGCGACATCACAGTAAAGGCATATTCTTGGAATAACGGCTACAAATATGCAGTAGACTGCAAAGTATCAATGATAGAGAGGTGATAAGATGCTTCCTTGCAGCACAAATGTCAATGCAATGCCACGAAGAGTGAGATGTGCGCTTGATATAGGGAATGACACTATCACCAACGTTAAAAAGTTGACCTATGCCACTGATTGGTCTGGTGCGATCACCGTCGGCCAGGTGGTATCGGCATATATTTCTGCAACCGTTCCGACACCGAGCTTTTCTCTTGCCGGTGCTAACGTCTCACACAGCATGGGAATAGGCGATCCTGTCGAGTGGGTGCAGATAGGCAATTATCGTATTGATGAAGAGTCGATACGAACACGGCAAGGATATACATCTTTCAGTGCTTATGATAAGCTGCGGTATGCAATCAATACTTATCAGTCGGCATTGACATTTCCTGCAACTCTGCAGGCTATCTGTAACGAGGTTTGCGGCTTAATTGGTATAACGTCTACCACTCTGCCGGTTAATCCTACTATAGAAGAAAATATCCTTGACGGTTACACACTCCGAGACGTGCTCGGCTTCATAGCTGGGTACTGCGGAAGAAACGCATACCTTTCACCGTATGGAGCGCTTGAACTGCGCTGGTTCAGCTCAGTAGGCTACACGGCCGACGGCACCAGGGCGAACATTCCGTACATTGGTGAGAACAACTGCACCGTAAGCAGGCTGATATGTCAGACCTCAGACGGTGTACTGACTTCAGGCAGCGGTGAAGGAATATACTTCACCTGTCCTTTTATGACTCAGGCAAGGCTCAACGCTATGCTGAGCGGCTTGTCACTCACTTATCGCAAGGCTGATGTAGATATACCTTATGGTAACTTCTGCCTGCAGTCAGGCGATATAATCACTGTCAGTACGACAGGTTCAAATCTTTTAGTGCCTATTATGAGCAACTCATGGAGCTATGACGGCGGTTTATCGTCTGCTGTTACGTCATACGGTGTGAGCGACTACACTGGCACAGCAAACAACGCAGAACACTCTGTATCGGCTCAGAGAGTTCAGAACATCCTTCGGGAGAAAAAAGCGGCTAACCGAGTAACAGAAGAGATAAAGTACGCAACTGACCTTATCACAGGCGCTACGGGCGGAATTATCCGTATAAACATGGGCGGCAATGGTAAGCCTGCAGAGTTCCTTATACTCAGCAACGGCGATATTGCCACAGCTCAGCGAGTATTCAGGCTGAATGAGAACGGCTTAGGCTTCTCTCAGAACGGCTATAACGGTCCGTATGAGACTGCTATCACCTATGACGGACATCTGGTTGCTGATGTAATTGCAGGCAACAAGATTTCGGGCGTTGCGCTTGAAAGTACTGAGGAAAACTTATCAGCTGATTTATCTCAGGTTCTTATCACTGGTGGATCGATAGACATTAATAATGTTTACAACGGAACAGTATCAACCAAAGGTCGTATAAGATACAAGCAACAGACAGGCATATATGATACACCGACTTTTACTATCGAAGTCGAGCATGGAAACAATGTTGCAATCGGCGAGACTAATAGCCAGAAGTTTGTGTATATCTCGGCTCCAGGGCAGGGCGAAGAGACGTTCCGCATCTACGGAGATATAAAGTTCTTTGGCGATATCTGGTTACCGAATATGTATAATCCTGATTCTAATGGCAGTTTGTTGGCTAAGATACAAGAACTTGAGCAGCGTATTGAAGTGCTTGAACAGGCACTGGATAGCGGTCAGTAATCAACCATACACCGTGAACTAACGTCTTTCATGGTTGGAGGTACATAAATGACTATTTACAAAGGAAAACGAGCTGTATGTGGAATACAGCTAACCATAGATCGAGTATGGCGGTATGCAATGAGTGATCAGGACTTGCTCACGGTAAGAATTACCGATGATGAACACTGGACTATCACAAAGACGTATAACAGTGATGATGTTGACAGCATCGATAAGATGATTACTGTTGAATTATCAGCTGAGGACACATCTCAGCTCAGTCTTGGCCGTGGAATCATAACAGCCTATATGAATGAGCTTTGTGTATTACCGCCCAAAACAATATATATAAAGGAGGCTTTATAATGCATGATTGCGATTGCATGAACACTCGTAACCGCTTTAACCCTGAAAATAGGTTTATAGGCGATATCGAGGATGGAAAGCGTTATCCTTTCGGAGTATACACCAAAGAGGAATCAGATGCAAAGTATGCAGTTAAGCAGACCGAGGCAGACCTTGCAGCTCTCACAGCCAGAGTGGACGCTCTGGAATACAAGGACATTGCAATTAATAGCTTTAATGCTGCTCCGCCTGTTTCTGAGATAGGCAGCAGTCAGACTATCACGCTTGCATGGAGCTTGAACAAGCAGGCTACACAGCAGAACATCAACGGCACTCCTGTCGAAGGAAATACAAAGCAGTTTATAGGCGTGTCAAGCGATCAGGTGTATACACTGACCGCTACAGACGGCAACACAAGTGCAAGTATGAGTGTGAGAGTAATATTTGCAAATCAGATATATTATGGTGTTGCTGCTGATACATCCGACTTATCTGGATTATTCAAGGTATTAAGTAATGATGTCGAAAGAGAGATAACTGTTAATGCCGGGGAAGGCGAGTATATAATATATGCCCTGCCTGTAAGACTTGGCGCTGTAAAATTTTATGTTTCAGGATTTGAGGGCGGATTTGAAGAACCAGTTGTCAGATCTGTTACAAATGAGAGCGGATACTATGAACAGTATCAGATCTATCGTAGCACAAACGCTAACCTCGGTGAAACAACTGTCGATATAAAGGAGGTGTGATGTATGCCAGTAAATATCATAGATACTCTGAAACCCAAAAATAACGGAACATTCCCTGTTGTTGAAGCTATAGATGTAGCAGTCACCAAAACAAAAAGGCTTCCTGAGGTGCTTGACTCAAAAGCTACCACAGAAGCACTTGAACACACAAATACTGTTGTTGCTTCTAAAGCGAGTACAGCTGATTTAAATGCAGCAGCAAATAACCTGCAAGCTCAGATTGATGCAATTGTTGCTCCTGCGACTCAGGAAGCAGAAGTTCAGAATTCAAGAGTAGGTGTTAATGGCACATCTTACAGCACTCTAAAAGAAAGACTTGACACAGAGAATGTCGACCTTAAAAATGCTTATAGTCAGAACATCTTTGAAGTCATCTCAACATCTGAACGCAGTCATAATGACCGTACTATCAACGAGTTAACATTCAGCTGGATTGATTACAAGACCTGCCACATAACAGGAAACGGAAACGGCACAGTTCAAACATATCCTATATATATTGACAATACAAAGCTGCCGTTTAATATGAGCGCAGGAAAAACATATTTGCTCAATATCAAGGGCGCTGTCAATTGTCATGCTGATATTTTTACAGTTAACGTTTCGGGCGGTGAGAACTGGCGCAGCGACTATACTAAAATCAAATCATCAACTTTCATAACAATTCCGGCAGATGCAGTTGGCCTGTTTTTCAGAATAGGCGCTTGGGGCATCACTTCAGCGATTGATGAGACTCTTGAGATATCAATTGTTGCAGTGCCTGATGAGCTGATACCGATCGTGCTTAATCGATATGTATCGGTGTCGGAAAGAACTTCATTTGATAGCCTTAACGACATATCCGACTCATGCGTTGTATTTATAAGCTCGGATCACGATGAGCCTTCAATACCTGATGCACCGATTTTTCCAGCATATGCTCTAACGATATGCTACAGTGAACTTATCAAGCTGCAGATTCTGTATCCATATAACAATGGAGTTGACAAAGCCGTTTACAGAAACTGCAAACGTGGAACTTGGTCATCGTGGACAACATTTCTCGATGAAAAAGATTTTCCTAAGTTAGTGCAGAGCTTAGGTGTATATGCTTTCGATGATGCAGATAAGATAAATGTCAACAGCATTATATTTGTTAGCTCGACTGCCGGTCAGCCGACGATGCAGAATACTCCTGTTTTTCCATGCTGGGTAGAGACAGTTGGAGTCGAAACTAATCTTTCAAATATTGCATCGCAGGTTTGCTATCCATATGACGACGCTAAGAAACTTTATCGTAGAGTAAAAAAGCGCGGAACCTGGTCGTCATGGAGTGAAATCAGCGGTGAAGGCGGCGGAACAGTAACGATTGAGCAGGAAGTAAGCAGGGATACATACAATAATACTTATAATATCACTACCTCACCTGTTATAACGACTGACTCTAATGGTTGGCTGCAGGCTGTTGATACTGATACTGAGTCAGAGACAGATAAAACGGATATGACTGGCGCTATCATGTCAATGCTGAATGATACTGGCTACTGCCATCTTTCTGAGGGCATCTTCTATGTCAGTGGTGGAATTGACCTTCCAAAGGGAGCAACGCTCGAAGGCTGTGGCAAGAATACAATAATACGTCTTCTGAGCAGCGTTGAAAGCGGATATATATGCAGAGTTAAGGAGTATGCCACAGTAAAGGGTATCACATTTAGTGGCGGATATGCTCAGGGTGATATCTCAACACCTGATATAGGCGGCAGAAAAGGTATTATTGCTATCGGTAATCGAGATGGACAGACACCCTCAATAACGCCTGCCACCATTAAATGCTGTCAGATATCTAACTGTTGGTTTGAAAATCTTGATAGCGGTATTTACGGCTATAATTCGGGTGGCGGACTCAATGAAGGCCTTGTTGTCAGTGACTGCTACATCACCAGATGCAAAGCAGGCATCAACCTGGATTACTGGGTTGAATATTGTAAATTCACAAATGTTGTTACATTCCAGTGCTATTATGCTTGCATCAATAATGGCGGAAATAATACTTTCACAGCGTGTACTTTCCACGGTGTTATCGGAATGTACATCGATAACTCGGCAGGATCTAAAACAAATATTGCACACGGCTCGGTTGTAGGCTGCACATTTAATCATATCGACAACATGAACCATCCGGAAACTCTCGGTAACGGATATGCTGTTAAAGTACTTAATGTGCCTTACGGCTTCATTTTCACCGGCTGTCAGATATGGTATGGCAAGGTCTATGTTGAGAGCTCACAGGGAGTACAGTTTTCTGATACTCTATTTGGCGGCTACCCAACTATTGAGACCCTTGGCGAGGATACAGTATTCTTCAGCAGCTGCATTTTCCAGAAAGCAGTCGTGAAGTCCCTCTCCAGTCCTGTCATATTCAACAATTGCTACCTATTCAACGGAACTCAGGTAAGCGCATAAGGAGGTATATCATGCTTAAGATATTAAGTTTTGTCGAGGAAATAAATTCTGATACAAAGAAAAAACATATACGAGCTGAAATATCTGTTGCAAGTTCTTCGGAACTTGTGACAGAAACTGAAAACTATGTGTTTGAAGAAGCTTCCGTCGCTTGGAATATTTCAACAGGCAAGATATACGGCTTAACAGGCGGCTCATGGGTTGAGCAGTAAGGAGGCATAATATGAGCGATACATCATTATTACAGGCTATGCTTGCTGCTAAAGCAGTTGGTGGCGGCTCTGGCGGCACAACAAACTACAACGACTTATCAAACAAGCCGCAGATAAACGGCAATACGCTTTCAGGAAACAAGACATCCGCACAGTTAGGTCTTGCCGGGCTTGATTCATCCGGGAACGTTCCAACTGATCAGCTTCCAGTTGTAGGTATACAGAATACATATGGCGTTGTTAAGAATGGTTCATCGGTGACTGGTACAACAGGTTATACTGCTTGCCCTATCGTCAATGGTGTCCCTTATTATCATGATACGACATACACTATACCTTCTGCATCTAATTCAACGCCACAGAAGGAAGGCACAGGCTCTGCTGGATCGAGCAGCTATTATGCTCGTGCAGATCATGTTCATCCATCACGCTTTAAAACAGGAACCATAACCCTTAATTTAAGAAACTTATCATGGACTAAGACGAGTTCAGGACTATATTCTTCAAGTGTTGTATCGGTGTCTGGGCTTTCGAAAATCTATTCTGTATCTATTTACGAAGCAACTGATATCAAAGCTACTGATGTGATACAGCCAAGAATATCATCAAGTTTGACGCAAGTCGGTTTGTATTCTAACGTGAATTCCTTTTCAACTGTGAATTCGAACGTGAAATTGATATGTATAGGTGAGTAAGTATGAATGAAGAGATCAATGCAATAAAAGAATGGGCGCTCTCGACATTCGTTCAAAAAGATGCCTGCTCCGATAGGCATGAGAAGACTGACGAGAAGATTAACACTCTTTTAGTTGACAATGCAAAAATCAACACAAAACTCGCCTTGATTATCTGGGTAGGCGGAACAGCAGCAGGTGCAAGTATAGCAAGTCTTATAGCTTCACTATATGGTGCTATCTTCAAGTGAAAGAAGGTGGCACTCCGTGAGCACTAAATGTTACAATTGTCACGTTGAAGCGGAGTGGCAAAAACGCTATATTCTTGCAGCGCGGCGATTCGACAAATCGTTAAATAAAGCGCTTGCAGTAACTATGATCGCTGTGATAGTATCATTAATATGCATTATTATCACAGCCTTCATGGCTATGAAAATAATCAGATTTATCAACGGATTTGAATATGTGGAAGAAACCACATACTCAATCGAACAAGACGATGAGGGTATAAATACCGCTATAATTGGCGGAGAAAGTAATGAGGTGAATGTATATGGGACAGAAGATCACTGAAAAGAAAAAGAAGTACTGGCGTAAGAAAACAGCAGCAGCGCCTACAAGAGGAATGCACGAGAAGTCCAGCGTGTTTGGCGGCATCTGGCTCAGGGCGGCTCTGATCAGAGCAGTGCGCACAGTGGCTCAGACAGCTATTGCGACAATCGGCACATCGGCGGTATTATCAGACGTAAATTGGAAGGTAGTTGTTTCGGCTTCTGTCCTTTCCGGTATTCTCTCAATACTTACAGCCTTTGCTGGGTTGCCTGAAGCAGATCAGCAGATGTATATTGATACGATAAGTGAGGAGGAGTAATGCATGGGTAATCTTTCAAAACACTTTGACAAGTCAGAGTTCCGCTGCCAATGTGGCTGCGGCGGTGAAAATCCTTCCAAAAAGCTTATTGAACGCCTTGAACAGCTTTTTGAGCTTATGGACGCAAAGTCAATAATCGTTACAAGTGGATACCGCTGCCCACAATACAGCGTAAGTGTAGGCGGCTACAGCTCAGACGCACACACCTGCAATATTGCAGCCGACATCATCGTAAACAAAAAAGACGGCGGTACATACGCAGCTGAGGACATTGCTGAAGCAGCTGAGCGTATTGGCTTTGGCGGTATAGGCCTGATGAACGGTGCTTGTCATGTGGACACCAGAGACTGTGAGTCATACATAAATAGTCACTGGTTTGGTGACGAGCGAGACGGCAGGAATTACATTGAGACCTTCCAGCGTGGCACGGTCTTTCCTGGCGAAAAGAAAGAGGATCCTGCTCCGAAGCTCCGTTCAAAGGAAGAGCTCCTGGCTGAGCTCAAGGCTCTCTACGAAAAATACAGTATATAAATTCACTACTACGATTCACTAAGATACTATGAACAGATTCACCACTTTATCTAACACGGAGTTATCTCAGCTCATCGACGAATGGGTAAGAGGCGAGAGGGACAGAGCTATCATGAAGCGCAGACTGATTGACGGCATTTGCTTTGAACCTCTGGCAGAAGAATTTGAACTCTCGGTAACTCACACATGGAAAATAGTTGAAAAAAATCTCAAAATATTGAATACAAAGGTATAAGAATAAGACCGATTTACTTTATGGTGAATCGGTCTTATTTTTTTTATACTTAAAGTGGTGAATCAATATGTATATATTTTTCAACAACAATCCGCAAGGGCTGAAAATAGGAGATTGCGTTGTCCGTGCGATCTCCGCAGCCATGAACCAGAGCTGGGAGCGCACATACATTGACTTGTGCATCGAGGGATTTATGTATAAGGATATGCCGAATGCTAACTCAGTGTGGGCTTCTTATTTGCATTCTAAGGGCTGGAAACGGCGTTCTATACCTGATACTTGCCCTGACTGCTACACTGTCGCTGACTTCGCTGCTGAGCATCCTGAGGGTGTGTATATCGCAGCGACTGGCAGTCATGCTGTCTGTATCAAAAATGGAAACATCATTGACAACTGGGATAGCTCAGATGAAACAGTGACCTATTACTTTGAGAGGTGATATTTATGCCTTATAATTCATTCATGCCGAATACCTATAATCCATATGTGCAGCAGTATCAGCAAATGATACAACCACAGGTCCAGCCACAGCAACAGCAAAGCAGCGGCTTGACATGGGTACAGGGCATCGAAGGAGCCAAGAGTCACTTTGTGGAGCCGGGGCGCTCTGCTCTGCTCATGGACTCCGAGAGCAACAGCTTCTTTATAAAGTCGGCTGACACTTCTGGTATGCCTTTACCTCTCAGGATATTCGACTATCAGGAAAGAACAGCTCAGCAGGCACCACAACAGCCGACAGCAGCCGTTCACGACACAAGCAGTTATATTACAAGGGAAGAATTTGAAAGCCGTTTAGCGGCAATTACAGCTGTTACAGAAAGGACTGAAAGCAATGTCGAGTGATCTTTTCAAAAGCTTTGGTAAGGACAATAATGTCTCTGCCAATCAGGATCCGAAGGCGGCAGCCATGAGCCGCATGAAGGAAATGGGAATTTCTGTTCCTGAGGGCATGGAAAATAATCCGCAGGCGTTGCTGCAGCACGTTCTGAGCAGCGGCAAAGTACCTCAGAACCGTCTGTCCATGGCACAGCAGATGATGCAGCGGATGTTTAGGCGATAAGCCTTGACATAAATATTACCGGCTATCCTTAAGGAGATAGTCGCTTACCGGGATAATTTCCCGGAGAAAGGAGGCCTTTATGGCACTCACAGATAATAACAACGGAATGGTTATGCCTGTATCGCCTATGTATGGCGGCGGCTTCGGTGGCGGCATGGGCGGCATCGGTTTCGGTGGAGACTGGGCATGGATCCTTCTTCTGCTTGTTCTCGGCGGTGGCTGGGGCGGTTTCGGCGGCTTCGGCATGGGCGGAGCAGGCGCAATGATGGGTATGGGCATGATGGGTATGGATTATCTCTATCCTTGGCTCAATAATTCCGAGCACATCAGTGACGGATTCAGAGACCAGCAGCTCAGCTCGCAGATTTCTAACATCTCAAACTCAGTAACAAGCGGCTTTGGCGACGTTCAGAACGCTCTCTGTGCAGGCTTCGGAAACGTGCAGAACTCTCTCTGCGGCGGCTTTGCAGGCGTGAACGCAAGCATTAACGGCGCTCAGAATGCTATTGCTCAGCAGCTGTACACAAATCAGATCAGCGACCTCGAGCGCAGCTTTGCAGCTCAGACAGCTAACACTCAGGGCATGACAGCTCTTCAGGCTCAGCTCGCTAACTGCTGCTGCGAGAACAGAGCAGCTACAGCGGACCTCAAGTACACTGTTGCGACAGAGAACTGCCAGGATCGCTACGAGGCAGCCCAGAATACACAGGGCATTATCTCAGCTATCACAGCAGGTATTCAGAGCCTTAAGGACGATCTTTGCGCTGACCGCCTTGAAGCAGAACGCAGAGAAAACCAGAACCTCCGCACACAGCTTTCAATGGCTCAGCTGGCAGCTTCACAGAACGCTCAGACTGCAACAATTCAGGCAGGCCAGAGAGCGCTTGCAAATGAAGTTGAGCAGTATGTGGCTCCTAAGGCAATCCCTGCATACGTTGTTCAGAATCCTAACTGCTGCGCACCTACCGGCTGCGGCTGCGGTTCGTTCTGAGTAAGGCGGTGACGATATGGCTGCAGAATATCTTGCTAACGCAGTGCAGGACGTGTCTCTGAACGCTCCTGTCAACTTTACAGCATCTATACCTTGCACCAAGGGATATGTATATCACGAGGATGAGACAGGTATTTTTATTCTCAGAGGTATCACCTGCGGACAGTGCTTCGCAACATACCAGGTAACATTCAACGGTAATATCGCTATTCCTGAGGGCGGTACAGTAGCGCCTATTGCTATAGCTATCACTGTCAACGGAGAGCCGAGACTGACAAGCAGAGCAATTTTTACGCCTGCTGCAGTTGAGGACTTCGGCAATGTTACAAGCACGGCAATTATTAAGGTTCCTCGTGGCTGCTGCTTCTCGATTTCCATCGAGGCTGTACCGGCTACAACGGATCCGACAGTAACGCCTGCTCCGGTAATCGAAGTACAGAACGCAAACCTTGTGATTGACCGTATCGCCTGAAAGGAGGATAAGAATGAATAGAGAAATCGAAACATTATACCAGCTCTGTGAGACTATCAACATCGAGCTTGATGAGTATAATAAGAAGATCCAGAATGCAAACGGCAAGATGAACATGAGTGATCTCGAAGTAATCGACAAACTCACTCACACTCTCAAGAGCATAAAGACCACCATCGCCATGATGGAAGCGGAGGACAAGGGCTACTCAGGCCATTACTGGGACGGCCGTTATTATTATGACGGCGAGACCAGCATGGACGGCGGTTCAAGCAATCGTGGCTCCTACGACGGCAGAAGCTACAGAGGATCCTATGAGGACGGTCCAAACGGCTCTTATGGTCGTGGCCCTTATGCGAACCGTGACCGTATGGGAAGATATGCTGAACGCTACAGCAGAGCCGATGCAAACGAGGACTTCAAGCGTGAACTTGAAGAAGCTATGGCGAAGGCTCCTGATGAGCAGTCCAGGAAGAAGATCGAGAAGCTCATGGAAGAAATGAAATAAAAAATATCCCCTGTCTAATCGGCAGGGGATTATTCTATTATAATAAGTACAGGGGAAATGTCGTGTCATATGCCATGTCATATTTCACTTCAAAAACCTTGTTTTTGAGTTAAAAAACCTTAACTTTGAGTTAAGGTAAATTTATTTTGTATAATAAGAAAAGCCCGATATTCCGTTAAATTCACGAAATATTGGGCTTTGACACTTGGCGCGGATTGAGAGATTTGAAAACTCACTCTTTGCCCTGAGATTGCCTATTAATCTTCATTCGTGTCATATTTCGTGTCATATATCTCGGAAAACGCCTTTGAAACTGTGTCAGCTACTTCCTTTTCCTTGCTTTGATAGAGGTGCTGGTATATGTCCTTGATCATGTTCGGAGAGGACTGGCCGAGTCGCTTCATGGCATACTTATCAGGCACTCCCTTGGCCAGCATCATGGAAGCGTTGCCGTGACGCTGCTCGTGCATGGTGAAGTGTGGAAGTCCGTTCTTTTCACAGAGCTGGTCGAACTTCCTCAGGACGGAGCTCGGCAGCATCGGAGAGATGAATTCACTTGTATGCTCCGCACGGTCCAGACGTTCCTTCAGGATCCCATCTACTTCTATCACTCTGGTGCTCGCTTCGGACTTGGTGCTTTCCTTGTAGACATACTTGTTATGTTTATCTGGGACAACAGCAGCGTGAATGTTGAAGCTCTTTCCGTCGTAGTCTGACCACTTCAAGCCTGCTATTTCTGACTGACGCATACCCAGGGTGACGGCTATCGTCACCGGGAGCTCGACGGACGTTCCTTCAATCATGTGCAGGATAACGGCTATTTCTTTTTCGTTTGGTATCCTACGGTCAGACTTTTGTATTTTTGGCAGCAGAACGCTTGCGAAATCGAGCTGTATACGCTCCTGACGGAGTGCGGCAGTAACTAACCCGTACTGGCTCTTGACGCTCTTAGGAGCGTATTTCTGTGCATTCTGAGATACCCAGAACTGCAAGTCTTTTTCTGTCAGGAGCCTAACCTTTTTCTCGCCGAAGTCGCCGAGGGCGTTATTCAAGATGATGTAGTATCCTCTGATCGAGGACGGCGAGAGCAGAGCTTCCTTGCTCTCGATGTATTCTTTGACAAGCTCATATATAGTTTTCTGAGAGGAGACCGTTCTTTTCTTACGGCCTGCCTGCCATTCCTTTGCCAGGAATTCGGCTTCGTTCTTGCCGGCCTTGCCTGGAAGCTTAGATGTGAACGACAAATACTTCTTAGACTCATTGTCGTATACTCTCACTCGCCAGGAGCCAGACGGCAGCTGCTTAGCCTTTGCCATAAGATCACCTCACTGCTCTGTAGTCATCTCGACCGTTGAAGTGCTTTCGCTTGTATCGCTCTTAGCGTTTGGCTCGTAGAAGTAGACGAATAAACCTCCGATGATAAGCAGAATAAGTATGCATACTAATGGTGGAATCAACGGCTGATTGCGTTTACAAAAGGGGCATACAGTAGCTTTTTTATCAATAAGCTGCTTGCAATACCGACATTTCTTGCAATACTTTGGATCAGGATTATCTTTATACACATAGTTCTGAGGTTGACGATGTGCCATAATATCACTCCTTTTTCAACATAAAAATGCATTTTTTCACAATTTCTCACATTTGCATGAATAATATGCTATGATATAACCAGAGGAACAGCATAAGAAGCGGTATTGCTGTTATACATACTATCATCTTAATACTACGTCACACTACAATTCTAATAAGTCTGTCGCTCCGTTCCTCTGCGGAGCGATAATTTTATAATAAGAGGATGTGCAGAAAATGTCGAGAGAAGAACGAACAGAAAGAATTATAAGGCTCCTGGAGGAGTACGGAATTATTGATCCTCCAGACCATCAAGATAACCCTCCGCCTTCGCAGCAAACTTCTCAAACTGGTCGTCAGGAAGGGAATTAATACGATTTATAACATCGCTTCTATCTTGTTTGATAGGAGCGATTTCTTTTTTATTATCTTCCCAGCCCATAAGATAAGATGGAGTAGTTCCGAGAGCTTTAGCAAGTGCAACAACCATAGATTGATACGGATCTCTTTCGCCTGATTCAATTTTTGCAATTGTTGACCTTGATTTATATCCAACAGCTAAAGCAAGCTCATCTTGTGTCATACCTTTTTCTGTCCTTAATTTATATATTTTTTCTCCTATAGTCATGGTGTACACCTCCTTACACATTATTATAACATTTTTTCTTTATTACGTCAACAAAAGTTAACGCTTATGCAGTGACAAAAAGTCAACAAAAATTAACTTGCGTATTTGTGCAAAAGATAGAATTAATAATAATATGTAAACAAGTGTTGACAAATAGTCACGCAAGTGATATACTGATTGTGTTGACAAATAGTCACACAGAAATGGAGGTGAACGAATGACAGATAGTGTTTTACTTGCTTCCAAGATTAAGGAAAATGGCTTCACTTGTGCAACAATTGCACAAGAATTAGGCATAACTCGTCAGGGACTCTGGAAAAAAATTAATAATCGTTCAGAGTTTAAACAGACAGAGATTGAAAAGCTTTCTCGTTTACTTAATCTTGATGCAGAAGTCGGCAATAAAATTTTTTTTAAATTTGATGTTGACTAAATGACAACATTCAGAATGGAAGGAGTGAATAAAAGTGACAGTGACAGAAGAAAGTAGAAAATGCATTGAAAAGGGTTTCTCTTACATACAGCCGTATAGGCTCGCTGAGATAACCAAGACAGCTCATAAAATTGTTGACCTTCTTATGCAGAACGGTGCTGTTGGTCTCTCTTATGAGGATATGCGAGTGTGCATGGAGATAGTTGATGCCGTTCTGAGCAAGGGTATTACTGAAAAGAAAAACGCTAAAACTGATAATGACTCAGAATATGAATATGAAGATAAAATAGCAATTTACAAGTACCGCACTGCTCTCCATATGTCGCAAGCACAGCTTGCAAAACTGGTGGGAGTCGTTCCATCAACTATTAATCAGTATGAAAATGGGGTGAGAAAGCCTGACATTGTAATGCTGAAAAAGCTGGCGCAGGTACTGCACACGACAGTTGACGAACTGTTAGAGCCTATCGAGTGCGACAACTGAAAGGAGATGATTAAGTGAAGGCGGCCGAAAGACAGAAGGATCACCAGCGACTCTTGAATAATCTTAAGCTGATTCAGAAGAGCTATAATGTCTCGGAGCTTTCGGATCTGCTTGGTATTTCCAAACCTACATGGATTGCAAAGATGAAAGAGCCCTGGCGAAAGTTCAGCTATGATGAATTCTACCTGATAGCACAGTATTGCAGGATAGACCTCATGCAGCTGATAAGTGGAGAACTAAAAATCAGATAGGAGAAAGAACATGAGCGATATGACTTATTATTTCCTGGCATTTATTCTGATAGCTGCTTTGATAGCTGTTGAAGTTGTTTGTGCTCAGGAGTTCAGGAAGAAGCTCAAGGAACGCTCAGCGGAGCGCACTGAGCAGCGTAGAGCAGCAACACGGCCAAGGATATACAAGGAAGTACACGACAGCTGGACTAAGGACAGAAACAGAAGGAACTTATGGAGCACAGTTGAAAAATAAGGAGGTAGACAAGGTGTTACTTACAGATGCTGAATCAGGCGTTGTATTCGAGATCGATGCAACGGCACTCAGAGAAATGCACACAAGGCACGGCCGCAACGGCGACTATTCAGAGGTGAGAACAGACTTCGAGACTTTCAAAGTTAAGGAAGAAGTCGCTTATATATGTAAGCTCGCTAATAAGGAGAAAAGACATGAGTAGGAGAGATAAAGCGGCCTGGATCCTGGCTCGCCTTGCACAGATGCACAGACCTATGACATTCAAGGATGTTGAAGATATAGAGTACGGCTGCTCCGAATCGCAGCTTGACTTCTATTACTTCTGGATCTGCGAGGGCGGTAAGATATGACTGTTAATGAATGCTATGAAGATCAGCACGGACGGTCTTGCTTAGTGTTCTCAGGAGTTAAGAAGTTCTCGGATGTTTATGAATGGTTATTTAATCATTACAACGGTTATAAGTTCGCTATACTTCTTGATTGTAGCAAAGATGAATTTCCTGAACCAGACAGCAAGATTTATGTTAACTTCCTGGACGAGCTCCATGATGAAGTAGCTATGGAAGCAGGCTATATCAGAGCTGATAAGGATACATTTAAGAGGAGGTAAACTATGACAGAATACGAAAAAGCCAAGTACGCCGAGTATTCCAAGGAGCTGGAACGCATACGCAAGAAGCTGGCCGAAGCTGAGTACAACTATCAGAGCACCGGCTCCGCAAGCACTTACAGAACCATTCACAAATATGAATCGCTGGAAGATGTATATATGCTTGCCTTAGGTGCTTTAAATGGCAATTGTAGACGTTGTGGCTCTACAGAGCGTCGTGTGAAAACGCTGCTCGACAAGTATAAGGACGATGATATTATGATAAAATCATCAGTTATCCGTGATGATCTGATAGACATTTGTCCCGAAGCAACGATAGGAGGCAATCATGGATAAGATTCACGGACAGAAATATATGTTTTGCCGTCACGAACTTCTTATGCTTGTTCAGGCAATCGATAAGCAGGTCCTGCGACTTGAATATGAAGTTGACGAAGACGGCCAGGAGACGGTATACATAGTATGGCTTCAGAGCTATGGCGAGTACAGGAAGCCTATAAACGTTACAGCGGACAGCCTTGCAGCAATGGCAAGGGATGTTCTTAAATATTTCTAAGGAGGAAAATACATGAGCAATGAAATTATTGTAGTCAAGCAGCTCCCAATCATCGTCGAGCAGCTTGCAAAAGTTAAGGAGACTGTTATCCAGAGAGTGGAGACAGCGACTTCTCTTGTCTGCACAGATGAGACAGTCAAGGAAGTAAAGAAGGCACGAGCTGAGCTGAATGCTGAGTTCAAAGCCTGGGAGGAGAAGCGCAAGGAAGTCAAGACTGCAGTCATGACACCTTACGAGAAGTTCGAGGCGGTTTATAAAGACTGCGTTTCAGATACCTACAAGAAGGCAGATGCAGACCTTAAGAGCAAGATAGACGGAGTGGAGCAGGAGCTGAAGAACAAGAAGGCTGCAGAGGTCAAGGAATACTTCGCAGAATACCTGACAAGCAAAGACATCGGCTTCGTTACCTTCGACCAGGCAAATATTAACGTAACACTTTCGGCAAGTCTTAAGAGCTTGAAAGAACAGGCAAAGGCATTTATTGACAGGATATGCGACGATCTCGCTCTTATCGATACTCAGGAGCATAGGGCTGAGATACTGGTCGAATATAAGAAGACACTGAACGCTTCTGCTGCAGTTACAAGCGTCAATGCTCGTTTCAAGGCTATTGAAGACGAGAAGAAGCGCATTGAGGAAGCAGAGCTCAGACGTGCAGCTGAAGAACAGCACATCGCAGAGATCAGAGCGGCAGTACCGGAGCCAGCTCCAAATCCGGAAGTCACAGTTCCTGTTGAGGAGAAACTCGAAGAAAAGAAATATACTTTGAGATTCACAGTCACAGCCACAAAGGATAAGCTCAGAGAGCTCAAGGCATTCTTAGATAATGGAGGTTATAAGTATGAATAATAATCAGACAGACCAGAAGGCGGCTCAGAAGGCGGCTCAGAAGGCGGCTCAGAAGGCGGAGCTCACAGTCACATATGATGTTGACGGTAGCAAGGTGACACTTACACCGTCTATCGTCCAGAATTATATTGTCGGTGATTCTGGAACAATAACAATGCAGGAATTCAAGTTCTTTACAGAACTTTGCAAGGCTCGCAAGCTCAATCCTTTCCTCAAGGAAGCATACTGCATCAAGTATGGCAACAATCCTGCGCAGATCGTAGTCGGCAAGGATGCGGTACTTAAGAGAGCTGTCCTTAATCCGAGCTTTGATGGATTGGAGAGTGGTGTCATAGTTCAGAACGTGAGCACAGGAGAGCTCATTGAAAGAGCTGGCACATTTTATCTCAGAGATACCGAGAAGCTTGTCGGCGGCTGGGCGAAAGTATATCGTAAGGATTGGACACATCCTACATACTGCAGTGTAGCATTTGATGAAGTAGCTCAGCACAAGAGTGGTGGTGCTCTGAATCAGCAGTGGGCAACTAAAGGCGGTACAATGGTTGAGAAGGTTGCAAAGGTCAGAGCTCTCCGTGAGACATTTGTCGAAGATCTCAGCGGTATGTACGAAGCTGATGAAATGCCGCTTCCGGTTAACAATGATCAGGTTTATGCAGAGCCTGAGATAATATCTCAGAATGAACCTGAGATTGTGCCTCAGCCAGAGCCTGACGATGAACCGATAGATGTAACCTTCGATGAATTATAAGATAATTGCCACCGGTTCTGCCGGGAACGCAGTTGTCATAAATGACTATATGCTCATTGACTGCGGTGTCTCGCTACGGTCACTGAGCGAAGTCAAGAAAAATCTGAAAATAGTCTTATTAACTCATATACACTCAGACCACTTCAACAAATCTACAATACGCAGGCTTGCAGCAGAACGGCCGACACTTCGATTTGCCTGCTGTAAGTGGCTTACAGCGGAGCTGATGTCCTGCGGTGTATCCGCTCTTAATATAGATCAGCTTCAGGTTGGCAAACTTTACAATTACGGCAGTTTCAAGCTTTCTCCGATAAAACTGTATCACGATGTCGACAACTGCGGCTGGCGTATATTTATCGGAAATGAAAAGGCAATATACTTCACTGATACCTCGACGGTAAAAGGTATCTCTGCAAAGAATTATGATCTTTACCTGGTCGAAGCTAACTACAGTGAGCCTGAGATACAGGAACGGATCCGAGCAAAGGAAGTGCTCGGACAGTACATATATGAGTACAGAGTACTAAAAACACATTTAAGTAAAGAAGAGTGCGATCAATGGCTGCTTGAAAACATAGGCGATAGAAGCGAGTACGTCTATCTTCATCA
>Ga0326514_10000206_pt1 | contig 38007 bp, 33 predicted proteins | sample 3_2548_0518_D_FD_203653 | JGI IMG/M metagenome (GOLD analysis project Ga0326514, IMG submission 203653) | Bovine rumen microbial communities from UC Davis, California, United States - 3_2548_0518 | ecosystem: Host-associated > Mammals > Digestive system > Stomach > Rumen | place: USA... | reverse complement strand
TTATTCGGCTTCTGCTGAACCACCCAGAGGCAGAGATTGTTTTTGCCAACAGCGAAAGCAATGCTGGTAATCTGGTATCCGACATACATGAAGGACTTGCCGGGGAAACTGAGCTACGCTTCACCGATCAGATGCCCTTTGACCAGATTGATGTGTTGTTCTTCTGCTTCGGCCACGGGAAGAGCGAACAGTTCCTCAAAGAACACGCCATCCCTGAAGGAGTAAAAATTATCGACCTCGCACAGGACTTCCGCATTAAAGGCAGCCACGATTACGTCTATGGACTGCCCGAAATCAACAAGAATGAAATTGTGAAGGCACAGCATGTGGCTAACCCTGGATGCTTTGCCACTGCCATCCAACTTGCCTTGTTACCTGCTGCCCACCTGAACCTGCTGAAAGAGGATGTGGCGGTCAATGCCATAACTGGTTCTACGGGGGCGGGACAGAAGCCCGGTGCCACTACTCATTTCTCTTGGCGAGCCGACAACCTCAGCATCTACAAGCCCTTCCAACACCAGCATATTGCTGAGATTCTGCAGTCACTCCGTCAGGTACAGGGCTATCTCGATGCCTCCATCGACTTTATCCCCTATCGTGGTCCTTTTGCCCGTGGCATCTTCTGCACTGCAGTGGTGAGAACACCCGCCCCGCTGGACGATATCATTGAAGCCTACAAAGAATTCTACGATGGTGCAGCATTCACCCATTACAGTGATCAGCCTCTCGACCTGAAACAAGTGGTGAACACGAATAAAGCCCTGGTTCATTGCGAGAAATATGGCAACAAGCTACTCATTACCTCGTGCATCGACAACCTCCTGAAAGGAGCTGTAGGTCAGGCCGTACAGAACTTGAATCTAATGTTTGGGCTGGACGAGAAAGCTGGACTAAGGCTAAAGGCGAGTGCATTTTAAGGCAATTTTACTATTCATTTTAACATTACTATATGAAACTATTTGACGTATATCCGCTTTTCGATATCAATATAGTCAAAGGCGAAGGATGCAAGGTCTGGGACGATAAAGGCCAGGAATACATTGACATGTATGGTGGTCACGCCGTCATCTCCATTGGCCATTCGCATCCACATTATATAAATAAGGTATCGGAACAACTTGCGAAGATTGGCTTCTACAGTAACTCCGTGGTCAACAAGCTGCAGCAGGAACTGGCCGAACGCCTTGGCAAGATAAGTGGCTACGAGGATTACCAGCTGTTTCTTGTGAATAGTGGTGCCGAAGCCAATGAGAATGCCCTGAAGTTAGCATCGTTCCGTTGTCCAGAAAGGACCCGCATCCTGTCTTGCGAGCATGCCTTCCATGGTCGCACTTCGCTCGCCGTCGAAGTAACCAACAACCCGAAGATTCGCGCTTCGTTGAATGATAACCATCATGTGCGTTTCCTGCCGTTGAACGATGTAGAGCCATGGGTACGCGAATTGTCACGTGGTGGCATCTGTGCCGTCATCCTGGAGCCTATTCAGGGCGTAGGCGGTGTACAGATGGCAACACCTGAGTTCGCCCAGAAATTGGCCTATGCCTGCAAACGTTATGGCGTGACGCTTATTTGTGACGAGATTCAATGTGGCTACGGCCGTTCCGGCAAGTTCTTCGCCCACCAGTGGTTAGGCATCAAGCCCGACATTATCACTGTGGCAAAGGGCATTGCCAATGGTTTCCCCATGAGTGCTGTCCTTATTTCGCCTGATTTCCAGCCCGTTTATGGACAGTTAGGCACCACTTTTGGTGGTAATCACTTAGGATGTTCTGCTGCACTGGCAGTGCTCGATGTCATGGAACAGGAGCAGTTGGTAGAGAATGCCAACGAAGTGGGCAACTATCTCATGGAGAATATCAAGAAACTGAATAATAAGAAGATTAAGGAGGTGCGTGGTCGTGGTCTGATGATTGGCATCGAGTTGGAGGAAGAACAGAAACCTTTGCGTGAACGTCTGTTGAAGGAACAACACGTATTCACCGGATGTTCTGGCACCAACGTGCTCCGCTTGTTACCACCACTGTGTTTTACTAAGGAACTGGCCGATGAGTTTACGAAACGGTTCTCTGCAGTTTTGTAAGTGAAAAGGATATATTAACATGAAAATAAGTGTAATAGGTGCAGGTGCCATGGGTGGCACTACCGTAGAGGGACTGGTCAAAGGTAACTACTTCAAGAACGAGGATATTACTGTAGCCGACCCTAACAAACAGACGCTTCAGAAATTCCGCAAGATGGGCGTCAACGTCACAGAAGATAATATCGAGGCTGCCGAAAAGTCAGACATCGTATGCGTGGTGGTCAAGCCGTGGCTTGTGGAGGTGGTTTTACGACAGATAAAGGACGTACTGGCACCACAGCGACAGATTCTCGTTGTCGTTGCTGCAGGCGTCCCCTCATCCAGTATCGAAGAGTGGTTGGGACTTAGCTGTCCGCCACTTCTGCTCGTCATCCCCAATATCGCCATTGCGCAGATGGCATCAATGACTTTCATCGCTCCCATCACTGCATCGGAGAAAGCCATAAAGATTATCGTCGACATCTACAATGAGATGGGTGGCACGCTCATTACTGACGAGGCCCATCTGGCCGCCGGAACCACTTTGGCCTCCTGCGGCATAGCCTATGCCATGCGTTACATCCGTGCTTCCAGCGAGGGTGCCGTGGAGTTAGGATTCAAGGCCGACGAGGCCAAGCAGGTAGTCTTACAGACATTGCGAGGTGCCATCGAACTGCTCACAGCCACCGGTCTCCACCCTGAGGCAGCCATCGACTTGGTGACTACACCGCAGGGTGTGACCATCAAGGGACTGAACGAAATGGAACATGCTGGATTCTCATCAGCAGTGATTCGCGGACTAAAGGCAGGACTCAAATAACGAGTCCTGCCTTCTTTAACATTAATTATCTCAAAAACTAACTGGATATTGATAAATATTCGCTAAATTTGTAGCCATCATAGAATAACCAACAATCTATTATGGCTACTAAAACACTGAAAACATCCAAGCAATTCATGGATTTGGAGGAGCAGTATGGTGCACACAATTACCACCCGCTTCCCGTCGTACTTCACCAAGGCAAAGGCATCTATGTGTGGGATGTCGAAGGAAAAAAGTATTTTGATTTCCTATCTTCCTATTCGGCTGTAAATCAGGGTCACTGCCATCCCCGTATTGTGAAAGCACTTAAAGACCAGGCCGACGTGCTCTGCCTGACCAGCCGTGCCTTCTACAACGACGCACTGTGCGAATATGAGCAGTTCATGCATGAATATTTTGGCTATGACCGCATCCTGCCCATGAATACTGGTGCCGAAGGCGTGGAGACCGCCCTGAAACTGGCTCGTCGCTGGGGCGCTGTGAAAAAGGGCATTCCCAATGACAAGATCAAGATTATCTGCTGCGAAGGCAACTTCCACGGTCGCACAGTGACGGTCATCACCATGAGCAACGACCCCAGCTCGTATGACAACTACGGTCCGCTGACACCAGGATTCATTCGCATATCTTATAATGACGTGGAGGCGTTGCGTCGAGCACTCGAAGAAAACGGCTCCGAGGTTGCAGGCTTCATCGCCGAGCCCATTCAAGGCGAAGCCGGCGTGTTCGTACCCGATGATGGCTACCTGAAGAAGTGCTATGACTTGTGCCACGAGCACAATGTGCTTTTCATTGCCGACGAGGTTCAGACGGGCATTGCCCGCACTGGCCGTATGCTCTGCTCTGAGCATGACGGTGTACGTCCCGATATCGTAGTCTTAGGCAAGGCACTTGGCGGTGGTGTGCTACCGGTCTCGGCATGTCTGGCCGACGACGACATCATGCTTAACATCAAGCCCGGCGAACACGGATCTACATTCGGTGGATTCCCGTTGGCAGCTCGTGTGGCTGTCGAAGCACTGAAGGTGGTGAAGGACGAGCATCTGGTGGAGAATGCCGAGGCGATGGGCCGTATCTTCCGCGAAGAAATCAAGAAGATCAATTCACCATTTATCGTTGAAGTGCGTGGTCGTGGCCTGCTCAATGCCATCGTCACGAAGCCAATCGGCAACAAGACCGCCTGGGACATCTGCCTACGCATGATGGACAACGGTCTCTTGGCCAAGCCCACCCACGACGACATCATCCGCTTCGCCCCACCACTCTGCATCACGGAGAGCGAACTGCGTGAGGCCATCGGAATCATCAAGCAAACGTTTGAGGAAATCAAATAGTCTTTCGACAACGAATCACACGAATTGATGCAGACAACTAACCACATACTCATGGTGCGTCCCGTCCGCTTTGCCTTCAACGAGCAGACGGCTACGAACAATGCCTTTCAGCAGAGAAATAACGATGCGGAAGCTACGGCCCAGAAAGCCCTCCGGGAGTTTGACGCCTTCGTCAACTTGCTCCGCGAGAACGGTATTGTGGTCGACGTGTTGCAGGATACGTCCGAGCCGCCGACACCCGACAGCATCTTCCCAAACAACTGTTTCTCGACCCACGGCGACACGCTGGTACTCTATCCCATGTACGCACCAAACCGCCGACTGGAACGCACGAAACTAAAGGAAGCTTTTCGGCAGTTTCACTGCATACGCGACGTTGATTTCACCCCCTACGAATCGTCGGGCCGCTTCCTCGAAGGCACAGGCTCATTGGTCCTCGACCGTGAGCACCACATGGCATACGCCTGCCTGTCGCCCCGCACCAACGAGGCTATTCTTGAAGAGTGGGCAAAGACGTTGAACTATCGCTACTATGCCTTTCACAGTGAAGACGAACAGGGCACACCTGTCTACCACACAAACGTAGTGATGCACGTAGGCACCCGTCAGGCCGTGGTCTGTCTCGACTCCATCAAGGACGCAGCACAGCGGCAGCAACTAACAGACCTACTTCAGGAAAACGGCAAGGAAGTGGTAGCTATCACCTTGGAGCAGATGCACCAGTTTGCCGGTAACATGTTGGAACTTAACAACGAACGTGGCGAACAGCTCTTGGTGATGAGCCAGACGGCCCGCCAGTCACTCAATCCCGAACAACTTGCTACGCTCTCCAAGTACACCCGCATCGTCAGTCCCGATATCCATACCATTGAGACTGCAGGCGGCGGCAGTGCCCGCTGCATGATGGCGGAACTTTTTCTCTAAGGTCCAAAAGCCCTACAAGGCAAAGACCCATCCCTAAAACAATACAATAGTCTATGAACAATTCCATTATCACATTTCCCACACCGGCCAATGAGCCGGTAAAGGGCTATCTGGCAGGATCGCCAGAACGTGTTGCACTCGAAAAAGAGCTGGAACGCCAGAAGAACATCGTCGTTGACATTCCCATTATTATCGGTGGCAAGGAAATCCGCACCGGCAACACCGGCACCGTAACCTGCCCCCACGACCACCAGCATGTGTTGGCCACCTACCACAAGGTGGGCAAGGCCGAGATTGAGCTGGCCATAGAGACAGCCATGAAGGCTTGGCAAGAATGGAGCCGCACACCATGGACCACTCGTGCCGCTATTGTGATGAAGATGGCCGAACTGCTGGCAACGAAATATCGCCCCATCATGAACGCCGCCACGATGCTGGGCCAGAGCAAGAATTTCTATCAGGCCGAGATTGACAGTGCCTGCGAGACCATCGATTTCTTCCGCTACAACGTACACTATGCCTCGAAAATCTATGCCATGCAGCCGAAGGATGGCAACGGACAACTGAACCACACCGAGTACCGCCCATTGGAGGGCTTCGTGCTCGCCGTGACGCCGTTCAACTTCACCTCAATTGCCTCAAACCTCTGCATGACACCCGTATTGTTGGGCAATGTGGCTATATGGAAGCCCTCCACCACGGCCCTGCTCTCCAACTACTACTTGATGCAACTCTACAAAGAGGCTGGCCTGCCCGATGGCGTAGTCAACTTCCTGCCTGGCAGCGGTGCCCTCATCGGCGAGGTAGCCACGCAGTCGAAGCACTTCGCTGGCATACACTTCACCGGAAGCACAGCCACGTTCAAGAGTCTCTGGCAACAGGCCTGCTCCAACCTCGACCGCTATGTTAGCTATCCTCGACTGGTGGGCGAGACGGGCGGCAAGGACTTTATCTTCGTGCATCCCTCTGCCGACAAGAAAGCAGTGGCCACCGCTGCCTTCTGCGGTGCCTTCGAGTTCCAGGGACAGAAGTGCTCGGCAGCTTCCCGCATGTATATCCCCAAGAGCCTGTGGCCCGATGTATTGGAGAACATCCGCCGTATGTGCGCCGAAATCAAGATGGGCGACGTCTGCGAGCCCATGAACTACGTCAATGCAGTCATCGACGAGGCTTCGTTCGATAAGTGCAAGTCATACATCGACTATGCCGCAGCAGCTTCCGATGCCAAGATTGTCGTGGGCGGCAAGTGCGATAAGACGGTGGGCTGGTTTGTAGAGCCTACGGTCATCGAGACCACTAACCCCCACTTCAAGTCAATGGAAGAAGAGATTTTCGGCCCAATCATCACCGTCTATCCCTACGACGACGACAAGGTGGAAGAAGCCCTGCAACTGTGCGATGAAACCTCGCCCTATGGACTGACGGGTGCCGTCTTTGGACGCGACCGCATGGCCGTGGAGCAGATGACCGACCGCCTGTGCTACACCGCCGGCAACTTCTATATCAACGACAAGCCCACGGGAGCTGTCGTAGGCATGCAGCCCTTCGGCGGTGCTCGTGCCAGCGGCACCAACGACAAGGCCGGCGGCGAATTCAATCTCATCCGCTGGATGATTCCTCGTGTCATCAAGGAGACATTAGTGTCACCCACTGATTACCGCTACACTTACATGAAGTAGTGAAACCATTTGATGAACTTGCAACCGCGAGACTCCTTGTCTATCCAAGGAATCTCGCGGTTTGTTATCAATTGACAAGACTTGTCAAACAAACCAACAAATAAATTTGCAAGTTTCATGAAAAAAGAGTAACTTTGCACCTGAACCTTAAAACAAACTATTTCCTATTATGAAGAATCATACCCCTTGTACCGTGAACGTTTCCTCGGAAACCGGCCGCCTGCGTGCGGTACTGCTGCACCGCCCAGGTGTAGAGATTGAGCGCATGACGCCTATGAACTGCGCCCATGCCCTCTACAGCGACATTCTGGATCGCATGAACGTCGATATCGAATATAGCCGCTTTTGCGGCGTACTGGAAAAGTGGGCACAGGTGTACTACGTGGAAGACATACTCGAAGAACTGCTGAAGAATGAGGAAATCAAGACGCACCTGGTCACTGAGAGCGTCTTCAACTACGGCCACCGGCCCATCAAGATGTCGGGAGGCACCAATGAACGACTGGCCGAGGAACTCATGGGGATGACACATAAGAAACTGGCTCGCATCCTCATCGAAGGTTACGAGAACCCACAGTGGGAGGGTATCAACGACAACCGCTACCTGCTGGAACCGCTATACAACCTGTTGTTCACTCGTGACGCCTCGTCGACCATCTACAACCGAGTACTCATCAACAGCATGTCATTCGAAGTGCGTGAACGTGAGTCGCTCATCTACGAGGCCATATTCCGCCATTTCTTCGGGGTCGAGACGCTTAATGCAGCCCACTGGAACCCAAAGGCCCGCACAGAGGGCGGCGACATCCACATCGCCTCACCCAACCTACTTGTCGTGGGCGAAGGCATCCGCACCAACGCCAAGGGCATTGAGTTCCTGGCCAATACCATTGCCAAGAAACACGAGAACTTCCATATCCTGGTACAAGAGCTACCCCGTGAACCCGAGTCGTTCATCCATCTCGACATGGTCTTCACGTTCTTAGGCAAACATCAGTGCATGGCCTTTGAGCCCATGTTGCGCAAGCAGGGCCTCTTTGCAGGCAAGGACACCACGCTCATCAGCATCAAGCATGGGAAGATAAGCTATCGGCAGGTGAAAGACCTCGTCACAGGACTGCGGCATCTGGAGTGGGATATCGACCCCATCTTCGGTGGCGGATACGACCCGTGGGTACAGTTGCGTGAGCAATGGCACAGCGGTGCCAACTTCTTCTCACTCGGCGACGGCAAGGTGCTGGGCTACCGCCGTAATGCCCTGACCATAGAGGCTCTCGACAAGGCAGGATTTGCCGTCTTGCAGGCTAAGGACATCTGCAGCGGCAAGGTGGTGATGGACGACTACGAGAAGTTCGTGGCCGTATTCCCCGCCAGCGAACTGCCCCGAGCCGGCGGCGGAGCCCGCTGCATGACCATGCCCATCTGGCGTGAGGAATAGCTGAAACAATATGCACATAAATGAATATATGGCACGAATTGTGAGCACTTTATCACAATTTGTGCCTTTTTGTTTCCTTTATATCACAAAAACTTCGTAATTTTGCACCAAATTAAAACTTTACGACCACATGGAAGACCAGCTGAAACAAATAGGCGAGCGGTTGCGCGGATTGCGCGACGTGCTCGATATTCCCGTAAGTGAGATGGCAGAGACCATCGGCATCGCCCCGGAGAAGTATGAGAAGATAGAGAAGGGAGAACTCGACATCACGATTTCTAACTTGATGAAGATTGCCCACAAATACGGCGTTTCAACCGAAGAATTGATTTTCGCCGAGTCGCCCCACATGAAGTCATACTACGTGACGCGCAAGGGGCAGGGCATGAGTATAGAACGTACGAAGGCCTACAAGTATCAGAGTCTCGTAGGCGGTTTTGTGGGCCATAAGGCCGACGTGTTCATCGTCACTGTCGAGCCGAAGCCCGGTGCCCATACGATTTACAAGAACTCGCATGCCGGCCAGGAGTTCAACCTGGTGCTGGAAGGCAAGATGGAGCTTTATATTGGCGGAAAGACCATTGTGTTGGAAGAGGGCGACTCCATCTATTTTGACTCTTCTAAGCCTCACGGCATGCTGGCAGTCGGCGACAAGGCAGTGAAGTTCCTCGCCTTTACAGTCGAATAGAAAATAGGGAAAAGGATTATTATGGTAGAAAGATTTTTGAAACAGACAACCTTCACAAGTGTGGAGGACTACAACAAGAACTTGGAGTTCATCATTCCCGAGAACTTCAATTTCGCCTACGACGTGATGGATGCATGGGCAGAGGAAAAGCCCGATGGTCTGGCTATCTTGTGGACAAACGACCAGGGCGAGGAGATACGCACCACCTTTGCCGAACTGAAGGAGCAGACCGACCAGGCCGCCTCTTACCTGATGACACTGGGCATCGGCAAGAACGATCCCGTGATGCTCATTCTGAAGCGCCGCTATGAGTGGTGGGTGGTCATGCTGGCCTTGCACAAGATTGGCGCCATCGTCATTCCCGCCACCCACATGTTGACCAAGCACGACATTGTGTATAGGAACACAAGGGCAAGTGTCAAGGCCATCATCTGCGTGGACGATCCCTACGTCGTCAGCCAGATACAGTTGGCCATGCCTGAGAGCCCCACAGTAAAAGTGCTCGTCCAAGTGGGCGAGAACCCCTCAGGGGCAACGGAGGGGGCCTGGCACGACTGGCATAGTGAGTGGCGCAAGGCACCTGCTTTTGTGCGCCCGGCCTTTGTCAACGACAATGACGACACGATGCTCATGTACTTCACCAGCGGCACCAGTGGCGAGCCAAAGATGGTGGCACACGACTACCTCTACGCCATGGGCCACCTGACTACGGGCGTTTTCTGGCACAACCTGCACGAAGGCAGTCTGCATCTCACCGTGGCCGATACAGGCTGGGGCAAGGCCGTCTGGGGCAAGTTCTATGGCCAGTGGTTCGCCGGAGCCACGGTCTTTGTCTTTGACCATGAGAAGTTTAATGCCGACACACTGCTTCGCCAGATAGAGAAATACAAGGTGACCAGTTTCTGTGCACCACCCACCATCTATCGCTTCATGATTCGTGAGGACCTCTCGAAATACGACCTTTCCTCGCTCGAATACTGCACCACCGCCGGTGAAGCACTGAACCCCGCCGTCTTCGACAAGTTCTTCGAGAAGACTGGCATCCGCATGATGGAAGGCTTCGGTCAGACCGAGACCACCATGACACTGGGCACCTTCCCCTGGATGACTCCCAAGCCTGGCTCGATGGGCATGCCCAACGCACAATACGACATCGACCTGTTGCGTGCCGACGGCACCAGCTGCGAGGATGGTGAGAAGGGTGAGATCGTGATTAGGGTGGCTCCCCTCAAGAAGCCCCTCGGCCTCTTCAAGCATTACTACCGCGACGAGGAGTTGACCCGTCAGGCCTGGCACGACGGGGTCTATCACACAGGCGACATGGCCTGGCGCGACGAGGACGGCTACTACTGGTTCGAGGGTCGTATCGATGATGTCATCAAGTCCAGCGGCTATCGCATCGGCCCGTTCGAGGTGGAGAGCGCCCTGATGACCCACCCCGCCGTTGTGGAGTGCGCCATCACCGGAGTGCCCGATGACATTCGCGGCATGGTGGTCAAAGCCACTGTTGTGCTGGGCAAGGAATGGAAGGACAAAGCTGGCGACGACCTCATCAAAGAGCTCCAGCAACATGTAAAGAAAGAGACTGCGCCCTATAAGTATCCCCGTATCATTGAGTTCGTGGACGAACTGCCGAAGACCATTAGCGGCAAGATTCGCCGTGTGGAAATCCGAAAGAAAGACGCAGAAAAATAGCTATCGATGAAACAAAGAATCGTTGTAAAGATTGGCTCGAACGCTCTGACGCGCCCCGACGGGCGACTTGACGTCACTCGTATGTCGGCACTGGTCGACCAGATAGCCTGGCTACGACAGCATGACTACGAAGTGATACTGGTATCCTCGGGAGCCGTGGCCTGTGGCCGACGTGAACTGAACGCCGTTAACCATGAGTTGGACTCCGTGGAGCAGCGACAGTTGTTTTCGGCCTTGGGTCAAGCGAAACTCATCGGCCTGTACTATGACTTGTTCCGTGAATATCACATCCACGTAGGACAGGTGCTTACGATGAAGGAAAACTTCCAGCCTGGCGAGCAGTACCGCAACCAGCAAGCCTGCATGCGGGTGATGCTGGAAAATGGCGTGCTGCCCATTGTCAACGAGAATGATACCGTGAGCGTCACCGAGCTGATGTTCACCGATAACGACGAACTGTCAGGCCTCATCGCGCAGATGATGGAAGCCGACACATTAGTACTCCTGTCAAACATCGACGGCATCTTCACAGGCCATCCCGACGACCCAGCCTCGAAGCTCATAGCCCAAGTAATGCCAGGCACCGACCTCTCCGAATATATACAAAGCGAGAGGAGCTCAGCGGGTCGTGGCGGCATGCAGTCTAAGTATGCCACAGCCACCAAGATACAGCACGCAGGCATCCGTGTCATCATTGCCAACGGCAAACGTGAGAACGTGCTCATCGACCTGATAGAACATCCCCACACCACCCCGCATACGGAGTTCTTGAGAGGTGAGAAGTAGGCGGTAGCAGCAAGCCTCAGCCGTTAGTTTGGCAACATCATCATTACGGCAAGCTGTCTGTGGTCCTATGATCTCCCCCTCCCCAAATACAAAAACAAAGAAACATGAACGAACAATTTGCAAGAGTAAAGCGAGCCAGCAAGACACTGGCACTGCTCAGCGACCAACAGCGAAACGAGATTCTGCTGGCAGTGGCCGACGCAATTATTGATAACACGGTGACGATTCTCGAGGCCAACGCCTCGGACCTGGCAAAGATGTCGCAGGACAACCCGCTCTACGACCGTCTGCAACTGACGGAGAAGCGACTGCAGGACATTGCCTCCGACATGCGCAACGTGGCCACGCTACCCTCCCCGCTTGGTCATGTCACGAAGCAAAAGACACTGCCCAACGGTCTGCGTCTCTGCCGTGTCAGCGTTCCTTTCGGCGTCATCGGCATGATCTACGAGGCACGCCCCAACGTCACCTATGACGTCTTCTCGCTTTGCTTCAAGAGTGGCAATGCCTGTCTGCTGAAAGGCGGACGTGATGCCGTAGCCTCCAACGAGGCCGGCGTGGCCGTTATCCACAAGGTACTAACGAAGTTTGGCGTCAATCCAGATGTTGTGACCCTGCTACCTGCCACCCATGAGGCCACTGCCGAAATGCTCTCGGCAGTAGGCTACGTTGACCTCTGCATTCCCCGTGGCGGACGCAAGCTCATCGACTTTGTTCGCGACACTGCCCGCATCCCGGTCATCGAGACGGGTGCCGGCGTGGTCAACACCTATTTCGATAAAGATGGAGACCTGGAGATGGGCAAGGCCATTGTGGCGAATGCCAAGACCCGTCGCGTCTCCGTCTGCAATGCTCTTGACTGTCTGATTATCCACGAGAGCCGCCTCAACGACCTGCCTGCCCTTGTGGCCCCTCTCCTTTCTCCTCAAGGAGGGAAGCCGGCCATTACCCTTTACTGCGACGCCGCTTCACAAGCAGCCCTCTCTACCCTCGACTCTCCCCTCATTCAGCACGCCACCGCCGACAGCTTTGGTACGGAGTTCATGGACTATAAGATGGCCATCAAGACCGTCGGCTCACTCGACGAGGCACTGGAGCACATCGACCGCTACGGCAGCGGCCACAGTGAGGCTATCATCACCGCCAACGAAGAGACCGCCCGCCAATTCCAGAAACATGTTGACGCGGCCTGCGTCTACTGGAACGCCCCCACCTCTTTCACCGACGGTGCCCAGTTCGGACTCGGTGCCGAGATAGGCATCAGTACCCAAAAGCTCGGCCCTCGTGGTCCCATGGCCTTGGAGGAGATCACCACCTACAAATGGCTCATTGAGGGCGAAGGTCAGACAAGACCGTAAATCATTGCGCATTATTATTTGAAAAAAGGCTTCCCGAACTCCGGGAAGCCTTTTTGTATTCGAAAAGCCATGTGGCGTCTCCTTTCACCTTATCACTTCTTCTTCAGATACTCAGCCAGCGGACTGTTGGCCTGACGCAGACCTTTGGCAAAGCTCTGGGCATTCATCTGGGCACCGAGCTTTGAGGTGTGAGTGTGGTCTTTCTTGAAGTATTTGGCTTCGGCCTTGGCCTTCTGCTGTGCCATGATGCTCTTTGCCTTCTCCTTGTCGGCAGGGAGGGACTTCACCGCAAATTTCTTGTCAAGGAAATCAGCAGAGATGTTGTGCATGTCGATGAACTCGACACCCGTCTGCTCCACCACCTCACGATACCACTTGCCATAAGAGCCATCGCGACGCTCCACCTTGCCACCAGGCCACTCATTGCGTGGCGTCAGCGAGACGAGGATGGGCGTAGCTCCCTTCTCACGGGTGTCGTCAATCATCTTTTTCAGGTACCAGCCAAAGGAATAGACCACCTCGTAGGTGCCGTTGTCCAGCTTATAGGTGTGCAACGTGTCCTGAGCCGAAGCGATGACGCCACGAGCCTTCTGGTCGGTGATGGGACAGATGTCGTTATGGCCGAACTGAATGGTGACGAAGTCGCCGGGCTGCAACGAGTTGTAGACTTTCTCCCACAGACCCTCTCGGATGAAGGAACGAGTGGAGCGACCGGCCCGAGCTGCATTGACCAGGGTGATCTTCGACTCATCGAATACGGTCTGGGCCTGTGAGGCCCACCCCCACATGCCGTCGTCATCCTTGTCGGCATTCTTCACGGTGGAGTCACCAGTGAAGAAGACAACCGGCTTTCCGCTGGAACGATCGACAGAGAACATGGCACCAGGAACATTCACCATCTTTTCCTGCAAAGGCTTCAGCAACGGATTCGAACTCTCCCAGATGCCCTCGGCAGCGCTACGGGCATTCATCTCGGCCCCAAACTTCGACGTATGTATCTTGTCGCCAAGGAAGTGGTATTGCTGCTTCCAACGGCTATAGGAATCCAGTTTCTGTCCGCTACGTTCGTTCAAATCAATGAAGGGCACGCCTTGGATGGCAGCGACGTAGGCAGCCCACTCCGTCTGGGGCTTGCGAATGGTCTTGCCCGTCTTCTCATCTCGGGCATCACGTGGAGTCAACGACATTAGAATGGGATTGGCCCCCCGCTGACGTATCTCACTGATATACTTGCACAGATAGTTGCCGTAGCTATAGACGGTGTCCTGGCGTCCAGTACGCTGATTGAAGCCCACATAGCAGGTATCAGGGTCAACACCTGGAATGACGGCACGAGCCCGTTTCTGGTCGAAGAACTCGCCATTGTCGTTATGTCCTATGGATACGATCACCCAGTCGCCGGGCTTCAGGGCATCACGAACGGCAGGCCACAGGTCGGTATAGAACGTACGGGTCGACATGCCACCGAGGGCCTGGTTCTCCACCGTAATCATCTTCTCATTGAAATACTGGTTGGCATAGTAGCCCCACCCCCATTGTCCGTTGGAACCATCACCACGTGTCCCGTTACGCATGGTCGAGTTGCCAATGAGGAAGAGCACTGGATTTTCCCCCTTTCGCGTTGAGCCTGGCTTAGGGCGCGACATCAGCGCCTTTGCAATAGAGTCGGGAGTGTTGTCCACCACCTTGTTGACGTCTTCAATAGGATCGGGTAAGTTATCGAAAGCCTGTGCATCGGCCGTCAGCACAACACCCATCAATGTGATAGCAGTAAGAATTCGTTTCATTTCGTTTGTTTTTATTTGTTTTAGGGTGCAAAGTTACTGGTTTTTGTCGAGACCTCCAAAACTTGCGACTACAAAATAAAAGTGTTAAATAACATACGAAAACACAAATACCTAAATTAAAGTATTGGCTATTAGGATAATATTGTGTATCTTTGCAATCGAATCATACAACTACAACTACATGAAGAAAATATTTTTAGCCCTGACGGCCCTTTTGATGTCAGGTACTATGTTAGCCAACAACCCAAGCGATTCGCTGGTGTGGCGTATCAAGTCAATGAGATGTGAGGACTGCGCTCACAATGTAAGTAAAGCCCTACGTCGTGATGCTGGCGTAGAAGGTCTGAAGTTTGATTTGGAAAAACGCACGGTAACCGTGAATTACGATGCGGCAAAGACCTGCCCCGACTCCATCATGCAGAAACTGCGTGGCACCCGCTACAAGCCATCGGCATATAATCCTTCCGACACTATCATGCGAGGCATTGGCCTTCAGATGGCCGACATGCATTGTCAGAACTGTGCCAACCGTATCATGAAGCACTTTGCCAATGTGGAGGGTGTTGACTCGGTGGGACCGCATGTTGACAAGCACTACGTGTTCTTCCGCTACGATGCCAACCGCACCACAAAGGGCCACATAAGGGAGGTGCTCAGCAACATGGGCTTTACGCCAGTGAACTACTACACCAGCAAGGACATCAGCTTCGCCTACTTCCACATCCCTGAGTCGGCCGTCAACGCACATACCATTGAGACGGCGCTGACCATCGACGGCGTGGATGATGCCAACGTGAACAAGAAGCAGAAGTCGCTGGCTATCACCTACGTGAATACCGAGACCAATGTGGAGCGCCTGCAACAGGCTCTGAAGGAGGAGGGCATCGAGGCTGTCATTCCCGCTCCGCACGAATGCAAGGAAAAATAAAGCGAAAAGAATCATACAAATGGAATATCTGTTGAAAATGGCAGGCAGACGATGGGTGGCAGTATTGTCATTGATCATTTGTCAATTATCATGTAGCTTTGCACAACAGCGTATCAGCGTCACCGTGACGGAAAAACGAACCCACGAGCCCATCATCATGGGCAGAGTGGTGTTGCAGCCCATAGGCCTGAACACCGTGACCGACGCCAAAGGACAAGCTACGCTCCGAGGCATGCCCAACGGACAATACACGCTGCAAGTGAGCTATGTGGGCTTCCAGACGCGCCACATCCAGTTGCGGATGGAAGGCAAGGACCTACAGATGCGGGTAGAACTGGAAGAAGCCTCGCTCTCACTGAAAGAGGTAAGCGTGACGGCTCGCCAGAACGTGTCGGGCTCATCGACGTCAAGCATCATCGGGCGTCAGGCTATCGACCACCTTCAGGCCACATCATTGGCCGACATCATGCAGTTGGTACCCGGACAACTGATGGGAAACCACGACCTGACCCAATCCTCTAACTTGCAGCTGCGCCAGTTGGTAAACAACAACACCTCGGCCTTCGGTTCGAGTATCGTGGTCGACGGTGTCCCCATGTCAAATAACGGTGCCGTCAGCCAGGGCACTTTTTCATCGACGGCCTTCACAGGCACCGACTTGCGTCAGATTGCAGCCGACGACATCGACGAGGTAGAGGTGGTTCGCGGCATCCCTTCGGCTGAATATGGTGACCTGACCTCGGGATTGGTGGTGGTCCACTCAAAGGTGGGCGTCACGCCGTGGCAGGTCAAGGGCAAGGTGAACCCCGGACTGATGAACTACTCACTGGGCAAGGGTGAGAACCTGGGCAAGGCAGGTATCGTGAATGGCAGTTTGGACTATGCCCAAGCTTGGGGCGACCCCCGTATGAAGACTCGCTCTTTCCACCGCTACACGGCCACGCTGGGCTGGAGCTTTGACCCGACCCACCGATGGCACACCACCACCAAACTGCGCTACATGCAGGCCAAGGACTGGACAGGCAACGACCCCGATGCCGAGGCCGACGGCACCAAGTCGGAAAACAAGAGCCAGAGTTTCTCGCTGACCCATAACGGACACATACAGACGGATAAGTTCTTCGCACGTACATTATCTTATACCATAGGCGTCAGCATGACGCTAAACGATGCCGAAACCTCATCGTTTGCCAGCGTCAGCTCGGGACTGCTGCCCATCCTGACGGCACAGGAAACGGGTTACTATGTCGTACCCTTCGAAACTCGCTCCTATTTGGCTACGGGAATCACGAAAAGCCGTCCAGGCAATATCTACGCCAAGGTGGGTGACCAATTCTTCATACGAACAGACAAGACACGCCAGACGTTTAAATTAGGTGCCGACTACCATTATGACTGGAACAACGGACGTGGCTATTATAATGCCGACGAACGCTATCCGCTGCGCCCCAACAGCGATGGACGGCCTCGTGCTTTCAGCGATATCCCCTCTCTGCACCAGATAGCTGCCTACGCAGAAGACAAGTTTACGTGGGACCTCAACAAGGTGAATCGCCTGCGGGCAACGGCGGGACTGCGCTTCACCGCCCTGCAGCCCTTCGGCGACGTTGCCACGACGGCACTCTCGCCTCGCATTAACATGTCGTTCTCATTTACCCGATGGCTCGATCTGCGTGCAGGCTTCGGAATGAACTCAAAGACACCTGGCCTGAACTATCTGTATCCCGACAAGAAATATGCCGATCGTGTGGCAGCCAACTATATGCCCCAGGATGACAAGGCGGCACAATTGCTGGCCTATCACACACAGGTTTACGAGGTGAAATATTCAAAGGACATGAAGAACGCGACAACCACGAAGGTCGAAGTGGGCATCGACATCAAGTTGCCCGCTGGTCGCAAGCTCTCACTGCTGGCCTACCGCGACAAGACTCCTGACGGCTTCGGCCCAGTGACAAACTACTTCACTTATACCAGTAACTTCTATTCGCCCACTCAGGGACTCATCATCACGCCCGGACAACCTACGCAGATTGACTACCAGAGCCCGGCACGTACCGACATCCTCTCGATGACAACAGGCGAGATAGGCAACACCAACACCACCGTGAACCGCGGAGTGGAAGCCGACATGGACTTCGGCAGCGTCAAGCTGTTGCGAACTTCCTTCTACCTGAGCGGTGCCTGGCAGGAGACCAAGACATGGAGCACAGACTTGAACAGCATGTCGCCCAAGGCTGCCTTGTTGCCAACGGCCTATTCGAGCATCGGCGTGATACCCTTCAAGGTGGTCTACCCTTCAGGACTCGACTACACAAAATGCCGTCGCTTCGTGACTACCCTGCGCACAGTGACCCACATCCCGGAACTGCGTATGGTGGCCTCGCTCACGGCACAGGCAATCTGGCATAACTGGAACAATAGTCACACAGCAGACAAAGACCCCATTGGATGGATTGACAATGACCTCGTGAGGCACGAAATCACTCCCGCCATGCTGAATGGCTACTTAGGAATGGACGCTTGTTATTATGCCACGAAGCCAGACAATCAGAGCAGCGTGTCCATACAGGACCTGCTGATACGCGTCAGTGACAACAATCCGTCGGAATCGCCCGTCACCTGGAACCTGCAGGCTCGGCTCACCAAGGAGTTTGGCAGCATGGGCGGCCTGTCGTTCTACGTGAACAATGCACTCTACTACGAACCTTATCTGAAAGGCAACAACACCTCGACGCTGACCCAGCGCAATCAGGGATTCAGCTTCGGGGCCGAACTTTATCTGAACTTGTAAGCATGAAAAGAAATAGCATCTATCTTCTCGCAGGCCTGCTACTGTCCGGCTGCATCGACTACGACGACGTGAGTAGGGCCGTCGACATCAAGGTACAACTGCAGATGCCTGCCGAGTTTACGCAGGGAGAGGACTTGAAAGGCCACGACATCGTGATGAAGCAAGGCTCTACGACACTCACGGCTACGACCGACGACAAAGGCATTGCATCGTTCACCGGCCTTATACCCGATGTCTACGACATTTCCTGTTCATGGGACATCTCCAGCGATGACTATATGCGGCTGACTGGAGAGAAGGCCGTGGCCAACGGATGTACCGTGTCGGGCAGTCTGAATGAGCGACTTCTCTCGGAACAACAGGAAGATACTCCTGTCATCTTGCCAACAAACGTTTCGGTGAAACGCGATATTATCATCGGCAAAATTGCTGCTTCTGGCTCAAAAGACCAGAACAATCGAAACTACATGGCCGGCAAATACCTTGAGCTATATAACCAAAGCGATGACACCGTCAACGTGGGTGGTCTTTACATCGGCCTGCTCGAAAGTACGTCGCCCCAGCCCTATACGCTCAACAACCTGCACGAAGACTATCAGGATTCGGTCGTCGTGGTGAAACAGATATTCCAGATTCCCGACGACAAGCCGTTCCTTGTGGCCCCTGGCGGAACGGTCTTGCTAACCAACAGCGCCACTGACCACAGCGACGTGAACTCAATGGAATATGACTTGACGGGGGCTGATTTCGAATCGAAGGACGAAACAGGTTCGATGATCAACAACCCTGCCACGCCTGCACTCATCACCACATTCTCCATCTTTGCCAAGAACGCTACGATGAACCTGATGCAGGGAGGTCCCTGCGGGGTGATTATCTTCCGCACGAATGAGCATCCTACTGATTGGCAACACACCTACGGCTATGGTAAAACGTCTGGTACGCTCTACTATCTCCTTGTGCCCAAGCGTGTCATCCTTGATGGTGTAGACTATCTGAAAAACAGGCCAACGGGCATCGACGTCAGTTCCAAGCGACTATATCCCGAGATTGATGCCGGCTATACCCATATTGAAGCCACCGGCGGCTATACGGGCGAAGTTGTCTACCGACGTACCGCGAAGAAAAATGCTGATGGACGTAAGATCCTGATGGACACCAACAACAGCCAGAACGACTTCAAGGTCTCGACGACGATTAAACCTCGTGAATACGATGATAACTGATAATTACAATTCATTTTTCGCAAGCACTGCTCGCTTCTGATCACAAAAGTAGAGACTGTGAGTCATACGAAACTTGAGTTATAAACCCAAAGGAAATGCGAAGGACCATTTTAATAATTTCAATTTTTAATTTTATCATTGCCGCTGCACAGGAAAGCCTGTACCGCTATGCAGATGCCACGCAGCTATGGCGACTCACCAACAACGCAGCAGGCTTAGGACTGGACTCGGCAGCCAATCGTGGCTATGCTCTTTTCAACACGGAGCATCGCAGTGGTGACTATGCCCGCATACAGGAAGGCACGCAGCAGAACCAATTGCGTTTTCAGACCGAACGATACCAAACCATTGGCAAATACCTGCACGGCTATGGACGCCTGGACTTTGACTATGGCCGCACGAAAAACAGAGCATGGGCCGATGTGCGTCGCCCCTACAATAGCGACCCCTATTTCTCGGGTAGCGCCGTAAGTGGCAAGTATGACTTCCAGGACTTCATCTTCACCGCAGCTCTTGGTACCGTTGACATCGATGGCTGGCGCTTTGGTCTTGGGCTCGACTACAACGTGGGCGATTTGAGCCGTCTTCGTGATCCCCGTTCACGCTCCCAGTTGTTAGACTATCGACTGACCCCTGCCGTCACCCGTACTTTCGACCACCATACCATAGGCCTGAGCGGTAACTATCATCGCCGCAAGGAGAAGATTACAAGTGTGACCACCGTACAACAGGACCCAAACCTGAAATACTATCTGATGACGGGCATGGAGTATGCCGAAGGCACAACGGGCGGCTATACCAGTTTTAGCCGTGAATGGGTGGACCACCGCTTTGGGGCTGAACTGAGCTATGCATATCGCTCCTCCAGCCTCCACACATTGGCAGCCGCCACTATTGAACGAGGAAGCGAGGATATTTTCGGACTATACAAGTACGAGCCGGGACACTTCGTGGACTACCGCTACGGCATTTCCTTGCGCAACCGCCTGCACAACGGCAACCTGCTGCATGAGCTTGACTTGCGAGCCAGTTATGACCAGGCCTATGCCGATGAATACCGTCAACAGTTGCAGCAAGAGAAGGAAGCGGGGACTGGCTACACCACTTATTATTATATTAATCAGCTCACTTTCAAGAAGCGCTATCAGGTGAAGCAGTTCGACCTCGCCTTGCGCTATCGCCTCGACTTCCTTGCAACCACGAACGAGTCAAAGGACAATGCCATAATGGCCTACCTTGGTGCTGGCATCCAGACTGCCGATACCAAGAACCGCCATCTGCTTCCGCTGAGCAACCTGCACTACGATGGCTATGACTTTTCACTGGAAGGTGGTACACAACTGCTGGAAGGACGGCTGTGGCTCGACGCTTCGGCGACCTACCACTATAACCATACAGCCGACCTCACACTCAGCGATGCTACCACCGAATATGCACAACAGGTTCTCCTACCCGACATGTCCTACTATGGAGCCAACTACTGGCGTGGAAACCTGGCACTCACCTACCAGTTCCCAGTCAAGCTAAAAGGCAATCAGACGCGCTGGTTTGTACGTGCCTATGGTGACTATCTGCGCACCCAGCACAGCCATTTGGATCAGAAGATGGTGGGATTCAGCTTAGGACTTTACAATTAATCTATTAACAATTAATAAAATCAAAAGCTTATGAAGAAATTTTTATCTCTATTGGCTATAACTATGATGGCCATCACTATGTTTGCCCAGGTCAACCGGCCAGCACGTAACATCAAGGAACAGGTCTACACCTATGATTTCCAGAATAATAATGGTAACTGGACAGTAGGAGAAGGCGCCAATGCTGCCGATGGCGATGTCAACGCACCGCTCATTGCCGGACATGAGAACGAGCTGTCGCTAACGGCCATACAAGGCGAGAGCAAGACACCCGTCCGCATCATGAAGAACGCCTCAAAGGGCATCTTCCTCCAGTGCCCCAAACTCTCGTCGCTGAAGTTCAATGTGACGGAAGGCAAAGCCATCACGAAAATCGAAGTGGTGATGCAGGTCGGCTCCTTCGACCTCGTGCCCACCAATGGCGAAATGGCAGAAAACGTTTGGGTAGGCAATGCCTCCGAGGTGATCTTCACCAATGAGAAGGGCATGCGCTACATCTGGAGCATTCAGGTGACCGTCACAGAGAGAGACGAGAACACCCTCGACCCCTCACCCTTGACCTACGACTTCACCAGTGCAGATTTCCGTGGCTATATGGGCGATGGAGCCAACGATCCGGATGGATGGGTTTTCAACGAGTCTTTCGTCAACAATGGTCTCAACCTGCAAATCACAGCAGGCACGGCTCCCTCACGTGTCTATGCCGACAAGAAACGTGGCAACTGCTTCGTTACCTACAAGGAGGGAACAATGGTCTTCCGTGCTCCTGCAGGCAAGGCAATCTCCAAGATTGAGTTTACGGCAGCAGGCAACAGCTCTGTGAAGTTTACGCCTACCAGCGGTGCCATCGAGGAAATGACCTGGACGGGTAACGCCCAAGGTTTGCGTCTGGTGAACAACGGAACTGCCTATCTGGCTAATGTCATCGTAACGTTGACCGACAAGGACGAGAATACTGAGCTGATCCCCGCCATTGAGTACACCGAATGTGCCGACATTGCAGCCTTCAACGCACTGGAAGACGGAACCTATGCCAAGCTTATGCTGACCGATGCCGAGGTGACTGGCCTTTCGGCCGATGGCATTTCCACCATGTGGATACAGGATGCCACTGCCGGAACCACGATACAGTACTGCTCACTCATCAAGAACTGGCTTCAGGAGAACACGAAGACGAATGGTTTCTTCTACGTGGTGAAGCGTACGGCCAGTGGCAACACGCAGATAAAGGAGGCCGAGGATACCCCGAAGAGCCAGTTTACGGCAGAATCCTTCGACGAACCTACCATGATTGAGGGTACCATTGCCGAAGTGAACGTGCCTGAGAACCTGAACCGCGTCGTAAAAATCACGAGAGCAAGCTTTGTGGCTACCAGTGCCAATGCGGGCAAACTGACGCAAGACGGAGCAGAAATCAACGTGAACAACGGTACGGAGACCGCCAACCAGCAGTTGCACAAGATTACCGACGTATGGGTGAAGGACGAGACGAAGATAGAGGAAGTCAATATCGTGGCTATCCTCACGGCTGCATCAGCTTCGAAGAACCAGTTGCTGCCCATCACAATGGTTGATGCCACCATCGACGGCATTACCTCTGTGCAGAACCATCAGGAGCATGTCACCTTCTACAACCTGCAAGGTGTTCGCAGAAACCAGTTGCAGAAAGGCATAAACATTGTAAACGGTAAAAAAATCATTCTGAAATAATGAAACTCCTTCAGACTAAATCTCTTCTTGTGCTGGCCATCGCCATGATGGCCAGCACCACCATTATGGCTGGCGACGGCACAAAGAACAGTCCTTATACGGTCAGTGAACTGAATGCACAGAAAGACGCACTTGCCGCAAGTGGTTCCCTCGTCTGGGTGAAAGCTGACCTAAAAGGACTGGGCGAAGACGGAACGAGCCAAAACAATGCCGACAAGGATGGTGTGAAGCAGATGGCAGCCCTCTTTGGCGACGCCACTGGCACCTTCGTAGCCTACAGCTGGCAGATATTAGGGCAGTTGGACATAGCCGACCTGACCAATACCAAGGACTTGCTTATCTCACTGACCTACGGCACCGAAGGCCACCTCTATGGCAATACTACCAACCCGCAATATGCCAGCAACTATGAACCCACCGATGCCCATTTCTCACTGGCCGAGGTTCATGGAGCCCTGACGCTGGAAATAAAGAATGGATTCCGCGGCTTCCATATCCCCAGTTGTTACCAAGTGCCCGAAAAGGTTGTTGCTGCCAGAGTAGCAGCCGGCTACACCACTTCCAAAGGAGCAACCATGAGCTATGGTTACTATGACGGCGGCGAGGAGGGCAAGAACTATATCATCAACAAGAACATGGCAATGGTACTCATTGGCCTCGATGGCTCCTACGACTTCGTACTCTCCTCCGGCTATTATGAGCAGATCAACAGCAACAGCCTGAATGGTGGAGAGAATGCGGGCATCAACACCATTCCTATGAAGAACAACAACTTGCGCTACCATTACCGCTTCGTGGCTACTGGCAATCAAGTTGGATTCGAAAGGAATTGCACCGAGTCTACACAAGTCAACTTGGAATCGAAAGACGAGGTATATTTGACGATTAATGGAAATGACAATCATTTCTATGGCCACTGGACATGGGAGACCGCCGACAGAAACTGGATTAGCTATACGGGCAAGACATGGAAGGACTATGCCTACAAGTATGACGATGGCATCGCCAGTGCCGAGCAATCTAATACAAGCGGTATCTACTACAACCTGCGTGGACAGCGCATCGCCACACCGACGAAGGGATTGTACATCGTCAGAAGCCAGCAAGGCAAGAACGGCAGGAAAGTCATCCGATAAATGTTCTAATCGTGATTAAACCTTTTGAAGACATAGTCGTCAAAAATAGGCAATTAATAATATTATCAGTAGAAATGAAGAAGAAGATTATCGCCCTAATGGGTGTGGCCATGCTGCTTATGCTGGCCGTCACGCTGCAAAGTGCAAAGCCCGACGATGTGATCACAAAGGAAGACGGCATGACCGTTGTCAACACTACGACACTGGGCAAGAGTGTCATTGGCTACGTTGACATTACACCGCTGAAGATCTACATCAAAAAGAATAAGGTGGTGAAGATTGAGGCCCTGAAGAATCAGGAGACTCCCAAGTATTTCGCGAAGGTAAAGAAGCAACTGCTTGACAAGTGGAACGACAAGAAGGTGAACGATGCCCTGACCCTTCAGGTCGATGGTGTCACAGGTGCCACCTTCTCCTCCGATGCCGTCAAAGAGAATGTCCGTCTCGGACTTGAATACTACAAGAAGAACAAGTAACGCCGTCAGGTATCAGAACTAACGACTCCGAGATTTGTCGAAAGCCCATACGTAGGACGAAGACAAATCTCGGAGTTTCTGTTGATAGGACAGAGTTTTTTTTCTATAATTCTATGTCTGTCCTCATTATTGTTGTTGACTATTGAAGGTCAAAACAGTGTCAGGGTATAGAGATAGACAACAGCGGCGGGAATAGCCATGAGCGAGGAATCGAAACGGTCGAGCATGCCACCATGACCAGGCAGGATGTTACCGCTATCCTTGATGCCCAAAGTACGTTTGAACAGGCTTTCAATAAGGTCGCCCCATGTACCGAAGACCACGATGACCAAACCTAAACCGGCCCACTCTGTAGCCGTGAGACCAAGGTCGTTGACCCCATACTGCTCTGTGAGATACCATACCAACACGGCAACTCCTATCACAAACAGGCCACCACCAATGCTTCCTTCCCAAGACTTTCCCGGCGATATGCGAGGGAACAGTTTGTGCTTGCCAAGCAACGAGCCACATAGATAGGCGCCGGTATCGTTGATCCAAAGGAACACAAACACCGAAAGGGGTACAAGATAGGTGTACTGTACCGACAGACCGTCCCAGCGGTAGGCCAGCACGTTGAGCAGAGAGAAGGGCAAGGCAATATAGAGCTGGGACATCATCGTGTAGGCCCAGTTGGCAATGGGGTCTTCTGCCTTCAGATAGAGCTCCGCAATCATCAGGTAGATAATACTCACAAGATAGGGAATGAACACCGTTGACGGTGTGATGCCACTGTTGTAGCCTGCCATTGCCAAGAACAGATAGACACCCGCCACGGTTGAGATTAGCCGGTTGACCTGCACCTTCGGTCGTTCATTCACCAAGCCAGTGAACTCCCAGATGGTCAATCCCGTGACAAGGGCAAAGAACAGAGCCATGGCCCGAGGATTCAAGAAACAAGTGACGACAGCGGCCACAAACAGCACGCCCGTAATGGTTCTAATGATGAAGTTTTTCATTTTCTTTTGTGGATGGTGGATAGTGGATGGTGGATAGAGATTACATTTTATTCATGAGAGACTTTCTGAGACCCGACATCACACGTGACAGGCGCATGCCGACTTCCTCAGCTTTAGACAATTCTTCTTCTGTGATATAACCAAGAGATTGAGAGATATCCAATTGGCATAGTACTTCGATCATCGAAGCGTATGATATTTCAAGGAAATGGACCCGTTCTTTGATTGCCATACGTCCCATGCCTTCGGCAATATTGGAAGGGACAGAAACGGCGGCTCGGCGTAGCTGATCGCAGATGGCATATTTCTCATGTGAAGGAAACTTTTGCAATAAAGAATAGGTGTAGATTACAAATTCCTTTGCAACCTTATATGTCTCCAGATTCTTATAAAAGAAATCATTCATATTCGTATTCTTTATTTAACATTCACTATCCACTATACACCATCCACTATCCACTTTCCACCATCCACCATCCACTATCCACTATTCCCCTTCACCTTTCTCTTTTTCTTTATTCTCCGCAAGCTGACGCTCCCGTTCCTCTGCCATACGCTCAGCATCGGCACGCATCTGGGCTTCGAGAAGCTCTTCGGCACGGCTTGTCCAGGGACGCTTGCCAAAGATGCGCTCCACATCCTCAGCAAAGATAACCTCGCGATCCACAAGCAACTGGGCCAGTTGGGCGTGTCCGTCCTTGTGCTCCGTCAGTATCTGCTTGGCCCGCTCATATTGCTCGTTGATCATCTTCAGCACCTCGTCATCCATCACCTTTGCCGTTGTCTCGCTATAGGGACGTTGGAACTGATACTCACTATTGTTATAGTAGCAAATATTGGGCAGCTTGTCCGACATACCTGCATAGGCAATCATGCCGTAGGCCTGTTTGGTCGTACGCTCCAGATCGTTCATGGCACCAGTGGAGATCTGGCCTATGAACAGCTCTTCGGCAGCACGTCCACCCAATAGCGAGCACATCTCATCGAGCATAGCCTGCTTCGTCTGCAACACTCGCTCTTCAGGCAGATACCAGGCAGCACCTAATGCCTGACCTCTCGGCACGATACTAACCTTGACCAGTGGGTTGGCAAACTCAGTAAACCATGAAATGGTGGCGTGTCCTGCCTCATGGATGGCAATCGACCGTTTCTCGGCCTGCGTCATCACCTTTGTTTTTTTCTCCAGTCCACCGATGATGCGGTCAACGGCATCAAGGAAGTCCTGTTTGCCCACTCGATCACTATTGTGACGAGCAGCAATCAGCGCAGCCTCGTTGCACACATTAGCAATGTCTGCACCCGAGAAACCTGGCGTCTGTCGGGCCAAGAAGTCAATGTCAACGGTATCGTCAATCTTCACTGGTTTCAGGTGAACGGCGAAGACCTCCTTACGTTCGTTCAAATCAGGCAGGTCAACGTGTATCTGGCGGTCGAAGCGTCCGGCACGAAGCAGGGCAGAATCGAGCATGTCAGCACGGTTGGTGGCAGCAAGGATGATGACACCGCTGTTCGTGCCAAAGCCATCCATCTCGGTAAGCAAGGCATTCAATGTGTTCTCTCGCTCGTCGTTGCCGCCCATGGAAGGATTCTTCGAACGGGCACGACCCACGGCATCAATCTCATCGATGAAAATGATACAAGGCGACTTCGACTTTGCCTGTTGGAACAGGTCACGCACACGACTGGCACCCACACCGACGAACATCTCGACGAAGTCACTTCCCGACATCGAGAAGAACGGCACGCCAGCCTCACCGGCCACGGCCTTTGCCAACAGCGTCTTACCCGTTCCCGGAGGACCTACGAGCAAGGCACCCTTGGGAATCTTTCCGCCCAGATCGGTATATTTCTGAGGATTTTTCAGGAAATCCACAATTTCCTGCACCTCCTGTTTTGCGCCAGCCTGTCCTGCCACATCCTTGAAGGTGATGCCCAGTTCGCCACCTTTCTCATACATCTGGGCACGGCTTTTACCCACATTGAAGATGCCGCCCATGCCGCCGCCCATGCCGCCGCCTCCCATACGGCGCATAAAGAACAGCCAAAGAAAGATGATGAGGAATATTGGGAAGAGACTTGAAATCAAATTCCAGAAGAACCCTCCTTCACGAGGATTCTCAAAGGATAGCTTTCCTGTGAACCGACCCTCGTCACGCTTCTCGTCCAGGTACTTCTCCAGTTGGTCGATGCCACCGTATTCCACTACGACGAATGGATCCTTGCCCGTCTTGTCGGTACCCTGATGGAAAACGTCACGTATGTTCTCAGGCTTCACATACATCTTCAGCACACCCTGTCCCTTGTTGACCACAATTCGCGAGGCATAGCCACTATCGACAAACACCTTGAACTCAGTGTACGAGGTTTCCATCTGCTGAGATGCCTTCTGTATGCCCATGCTTCCGCTGTCGGTCAGCCAAAGCAAGGCAATGGCTCCTATGGCCAGAATATATATCCAGTTCATGTTGAACCGAGGCATATTCATTTTCGGCCCGCCATTATTATTTGATGATTGATTCTGTTCCATCTATCTTAATTTCAATAATAAATGATATGTACTTAGTCCAAATCAGCGATTCTATTCAACTTGGCATCAGCCCAGAGGTGCTCCAAGTCATAGTATTCACGCATATCGGGAACGAACACATGTACCAGTACATCCGTGTAGTCCATAGCTACCCAAAGCGCATTCTCCAGGCCCACTACCCTGACGGGCTTCTCTTTCAGCTCTTCACGCACCACGTCACCTATACTTTCGGCAATAGCCTCCACTTGTGTAGGTGTATTTCCTTGACATACCACAAATCCCCGGCAGATGGTTCCTTCAATGCCTTCGAGGTCGGCAACCACGATGCCTGTGCCCTTCTTTTCTTGTATTCCCTTGATAATTGTGTCTACTAACAGCTTCGTTGTTTGTTCCATTTACTAAATATGTGAATTACTTTGCAAAGGTAGTGTAAATTCTCCTAACAGCATGCCAAATTGCCTTTTTTTTGAGAATTTTTATAAAAAAGTCGCGAAATATTTTGGTGGTTCACAAAAAAGTCGTACCTTTGCAACCGCAAATCGAAAACGACACGATTTGTACCAATAGAGATTGGGGTATGGTGTAATGGTAACACTGCAGATTCTGGTCCTGCCTTTCCTGGTTCGAGTCCGGGTACCCCAACAAAATAATCGCCAAGTTGTAAAAGCAAACAACTTGGCGATTTCTTTATTTCTTTTAAATAGCCCACACCTTCACTGCCTCTTTTAGGCAAGTACGGCGTGAGTTGCCGCTGTCAGCGGCGCAACCTCATACTTCACATTGGGGAAAAGCGTACTTTGCACCCTCTGATGGTATGAAGTCGGGTGCAAAGTTACGCATATTTTATTAAATTAGGTAGAAAGCTACAAAAATTAACATATATTTAGTGCTTAGAAAAGAGCGACTTAGGCAAATGACAATAGCCTGTCGGATTCTTTTCGAGATAGCCCTGGTGATACTCCTCGGCAGTATAGAAATTCTCCAAGGGGAGCTTCTCAACGGCTAAGGGTTGCTGATAGTTCGCCTGCTCTTCTGCGTACACCTTTTCGATGATGGGCAAATCCTCGGCATGAGTATAGTAGATGCCCGTACGGTAACGGGTGCCTTCGTCTGGGCCTTGCTTGTTGAGACTGGTCGGGTCGATGGCCCTGAAGAACATCTTCAACAGGAAGGTAAGGCTCACCAGCTCGGGATCATACTTCACATGTACCGTCTCGGCATATCCTGTGGTATCGGTATAGACTTCCTTGTAGGTGGGGTTCGCTGTATGTCCGTTGGCAAAACCCACTTCCGTTTCCAACACACCGTCAAACTGCTTGAAATAATGCTCTGTTCCCCAGAAACAGCCGCCAGCAAAATAGATTTCTTTCATATTGTTCGTGAAACTTTAGTTCATTAATATCCAAGGGGTTCTCCCACAAGCACTACCACATGACGACCTTTGGGGGAGTTCCTAAGGAAATGGACGTAGTTGCAGATGGATTCAGGGGAGTTGCAGTTGTGGCAGGTGCCATCGGTTTGGCATGGGGTGGTGATGTTGAACCGAGCTGCATTGATGGGGGCTGCCGTTCCCCTTGCCCTTGACAGCGCAGCCTCTACCGTCTGCGCCACCTTGTTGAGTCCGATCACGAAGATGACTTTCTTCGGTCCCCAAGTGATTGCTGCCACACGGTTTCCGTTTCCATCGATATTCACGATGACTCCATCCTCGGAAATGGCATTGGCACTGGACAAATAGACATCTGCGGAGAATGCCCTGAGATACGTGGCCTGTATCTCCTCTGGCGTCGTTAACAAGTCACGGTCCAGGACTTCCAAGGTCCCCCTGTTGCGCAGCATATCAGGAATGCCCATGTCGCGGATTGTCATCGTACCGCCCCATGTGACGGAACTTCCATCTTCAATGAGTTCCGATACTTTCTGCACGGCCTCTTCTGCCGTAGCGCAATAGAAGCCTTCGATATGACGGCGTCGCAAATTCTTGATTACGGTCTGGGCGAGACGCTCATTTCTTAGTTTTTGTGGTGTCATATTTTTGCGGTTTCTGTTATTACACGAATGCCAGGAAGGCTTCGACCTGAGCTTTCAATGCGGACTTCTGCTCGTCGGAAAGAATCATGCGACCCTCCGTCCATGCCTCTACGTTGAGGACGATGCCTGTCTGCTGCTCCATCACGTCGGCCTTGATGAAGGTGAGTAGCTCCGTCAGCTTCTCACGGCATTTGGCGGTAGCCATCTTGCCACCTGCTCCGCTCAGGGCAACCTTTTTTCCGTTGATGACAGTGGGTGTCTCATAGTCGCCGGGCACCACGGGACGGGAGAGCCAGTCGAAGAGGTTCTTTACATGGCCGGGATAGCTGAAATTGTACTCTGGTGTAAACACCCAGATACCGTCAGCCTCTTTCACGGCAGCACGCAGACGGGCCACCGCCTCCAACTCAGGAGACTCGAGGTCCTGGTTCATCAGCGGCAAAGCGGCATAGTCCAGATAAGTCACTTCGGCACGTCCGCCAATCATTTTCTCGGCCTCAAGGGCCAACTGCCGGTTGAAGGAGCCTGCTCTTAGCGAACCGACAACAAATAGGATTTTCTTCATACGCTATAATAATAAAAGATGTGGTAAATGCTCCGAATGATTGGCAAAGATACGAATAATCGGGGAAAATGGAAAGGACTTACCGCTGAAAAATCGGCGCCAGCGTTAATCCTTGTTAATTTCCTTGGCCAATCCATTGCCATTTGACAAAAAGTAAATATCTTTGTCATATCAAAATGATATCAACTTAAAATCTTAAAAAATTATGGAAAAGAAAGAAATGGAATTCAACGGATCCGTACAAAATGGATTCTTCATGTTGTTTGTAAACCTGTTGCTTACAATACTGTGCATTGTAGGTGTTGTCTACAGCATCATCCTTGAAAATGGCTGGATGGCTGGGGGCTGTTTGCTGCTGCTCATCCTCACTATTATATTATGGTGTGGCTTCCTGATGCTCGAACCCAACGAGGCTCGTGTGATCACATGGTTTGGCAAGTATGCAGGAACTTTCTCGCAGACTGGATACTTCTGGATCAACCCCTTCTACTCAACCAAGAAGGTATCGCTTCGCGCCCGTAATCTCGATGCCGAGCCCATCAAAGTGAATGACAAGGTGGGTAACCCGGTGATGATTGGCCTCGTTTTGGTCTGGAAACTGAAAGACAGCTACAAAGCCCTCTTCGAGGTGGACTCGCAGACGATGGCCAATGGCCCGCAGGGGCAGATCGGCACCGATGTGAAGAGCATCATGAATGCACTGGAGCGCTTTGTTCGCGTACAGAGCGATGCAGCCCTGCGTCAAGTGGCTGGACAATATGCCTACGATGACGAGGACAACAAACTGGGAGAGCTGACCCTGCGCTCTGGTGGCGAAGAGATCAACGAGCAACTGGAGCAGAAACTCAACGAACGCCTGGCCTTAGCAGGCATCGAGGTGGTCGAGGCTCGCATCAACTACTTGGCCTACGCGCCTGAGATTGCCGCCGTCATGCTGCGTCGCCAGCAGGCTTCGGCCATCATCACTGCCCGAGAAAAGATTGTGGAGGGTGCCGTCAGCATGGTGAAGATGGCGCTGGACAAGCTGTCGAATGAGAACATCGTGGAGCTGGATGACGACAAGAAGGCTGCCATGGTCTCCAATCTGCTCGTCGTGCTCTGTGGTGACGACTCGGCTCAGCCCGTAGTGAACACAGGAACTTTGAATCATTAATTCAACTCACGCCAACTCTGCTTGCCTCTGCATGGAGGTGAGCGGAGAACGTGAAGCAAGTGTATTTCAAATTTTATACGTTATGAAAAGGTACGAATATAAGACACTGACGACGTTTTGGCGCAAGGAACGGGAACTCAACCAGTGGGGATATGAAGGCTGGGAACTCGTTGCTGTGGATGGCGGAGTCATGTATCTAAAACGCGAAATCAACGATTAATGGCAAAAAAGGAGACCAAGAGCTTCATCCTACGCATCGACAGCGACACCATGGATGCTATCGAGGCCTGGGCGGCCGATGAGTTCCGCTCGACCAACGGCCAACTGCAATGGATCATCACCGAGGCATTGCGGAAGGCGAAACGTCTGCCTAAACCAAAGAAAGGAAACAACAATGAGAAAGAAGAATAGACTCGTCATCTTGTGTCACCTACTTCTACCCATCCTCCTACTGCTGATGCCTTCGCCCTCCCAGGCGCAAGGCATTAGTGGGACTTGGAAGGGAGAACTCAACACAAGGATGTTCAAGCTTCCAATTGTCATGCATATCACTGCCGACGAGCAGTGCACACTTGACAGCCCACAGCAGAAAGCGAACGACATTCCTGCCGAACTTCTCTACCGCTCCGACGATTCCATCAGCATCAGCTGTCCCACCATCAACGCTTCCTATACGGCTCGAATACAGCGTGATACACTCAGTGGCACCTTCACCCAGCATGGGCAGAAGATGCCACTCATCATGATTGCTGGTGCCTATGAGGCACGTCGCCCGCAAACGCCACAACCGCCCTTCCCCTATGCCACGGAAGAGGTGCAGTTTGTCAACGACGAGGCCGGTGCCACGTTGGCTGGCACACTCTGTCTTCCTGCCAACGTGGAGCGTCCACCAGTGGTGTTGATGGTGACGGGCAGTGGACAGCAGAACCGTGATGAAGAGCTATTCCTGCATCGCCCATTTGCCGTGCTGGCCGACTATCTGGCTCGTCATGGCATTGCCTCTTTGCGTTACGATGACCGAAACTATGCAGCCTCAAAAGGGGGTGACAATGCCAATGCCACCACACTCGACTTGGCTGAGGACGCCCATGCAGGCATCAAATGGCTACGCCATAGCGGACGGTTCTCCAAGGTAGGACTGCTTGGCCACAGCGAAGGCGGCGCCATTGGCTTTATCCTCGGCAACAAGGGGTTGCTCGACTTCATTGTCAGCCTGGCTGGTCCTGCGCTGAAAGGTGACACGCTATTGCTGCTACAGCAGAAGGCTGCACTGGGGCCGTTGGCTGGCTTCGCCAATATCGAGAGCCTGCGTGCCAACATTCTTTTGAGTGCTAATCCCTGGCTTCTCTTCTACATTGACTATGATCCGAAGTCCGATATCGCCGGTACCAAGTGTCCCGTCTTTGCCCTCAACGGCAGCAAGGACATCCAAGTAATATCCGCCCCCAACCTCGATGCGCTACGAAACACGTTGCCGCCCAACAAGCACCACCAGTTCAAAGAGTACCCGGAACTCAACCACCTCTTCCAGCACTGCACCACTGGCCACCCCAAGGAGTATGGCACCATCGAGGAAACCATCTCCGAGGAGGTTCTCAGCGACATCGCAGAATGGATTAGAGAATGTTTCGGAAGATAAGTACTTTTTCGCTCGACCTTTGGTCGCTTGCCGTTCGGCGATAATAGGAGACGCTTGCCAGAGCAAGAAAGCAAGAACTTCCAAATTTGTTAACTTCTTTAACTACTGAAATAAAAACATGATTGAACTTAGCAATGAACAACTGACCATCAAGGTCGCAGAGATGGGAGCTGAACTCCAGAGTATCATTGATGATGAAGGCCGCGAGTACCTGTGGCAGGCAGACCCTAACTACTGGCCACGCCACTCCCCTATCCTCTTCCCCATCGTATGCAGCGTGGAGAATGACACCTACACCGTCGACGGCAAGGAATACCACCTGCCACGTCACGGATTTGCTCGTGACACCGCCTTTACGCTGGTGGCCCAGTCAGAGAAAAAGGTGGTCTTCGCCCTACACGAAAACGAGGAGACCCTGAAGGTCTATCCCTTCCGATTCAACCTTGCCGTGAGCTATCGTCTTGACGGCAACAAGATTCACGTCGTCTGGCATGTAGAGAACACCGACAAACGAGAGATGCACTTCCAGATTGGCGGTCATCCTGCCTTCTATGCCCCTGGGTGCGAAGCTGGCAAACCGCTAAAGGGCGTCCTTCGCGTCGACAACCCGAATCAGCTGCAGGCCCTGAAAAGCCATATTGACGGTTCGGTAGAGATGGAAGAGGTGGAGATTGCCTCACAGGATGGTCTCATCGTCTTCGACGACGAGTTTTTTGCCAACGACTCCGTGAAACTGCACAAGAGCCAGACCAGTAGCGTGGAACTGCTCAACCCCGATGGGTCGGTGGCCGTGACCCTGAGCTACAAATGTCCCATCATCGCGTTCTGGAGTCCCTATCAGAAGAACGCCCCCTTCGTCTGTCTCGAACCCTGGTATGGGGTCGGCGATCCCCGTGGCTACAAGGGCGAGTTCAAGGACAAGCCTTTCACCAATCATCTGCAGCCCGGTGCCTCCTTCATGAGTGAGTACGTCATCACTATCGGATAGGTAATTTCCTTACTCTTCGTTTAGCTCATCAGCCACTTTCTGCGCCACCGTCTTTACGCTGTCGCAGAAAGTGTCCTTTTTCAGCACTTCATCTATGACGTATTGGAAATCCGGTGCTGAGTACACATCCCATGATGCTGCATTTTCATAATGACTGCATGTCTCATCCCATTCCTCATTCATTACCTGGATACTATCCTTCAGTTCCTTCATCAGCTTCTCTATTTTCTCGTCATATCCATGCATCAATTCCTTCAGGCGGGCAACAATCACCGAACGCTCTGACTGCCAGGCATATTCGCTGTTGGTTGTTATCAGTAGTTGGCGCACATACTCATCGCTGGCAGCAAATACAGGATGAACCCACGACTTGACCAGTTCCTTTGTACGGTCTGGATTTTGCATATCGACGTGTACAATTTCCCATCCATCATCCATGCTATGCGAAGGATCATCGTCAGAAGTCGTAATCAGCTCATAGTCTATGTCGTCCTTCGCAATCAGTTCTTCAAGCGTCAGGAAATCACCGTCATAAAGCACTCCCAACTTTCCTTGATACGTATAGATAGGCATCGTGTCATCTTCATAACACTCACTGTATTTCTGTTTGATGCTCTCTAATTTCTTGGTTGCATTGTCCTTTTTCATACTCATTCTATTTTAGTTATTAATTGAAAAGACTATCCTCCATCCACTATCCACTATCCACCATCCACCAAAAAATCCACTCTCCACCATCCACCATCCACTCCCCATAAGTCCCCGGCAAATATACTAATAATAATGGAACGGACAAAATATAATCCGCGGGATTTGCCATTAAGAAAGAAAATGCGTACCTTTGCAGCCGAATTCAAGACTGACAGATGATTGACAGGGCTACAGTAGACAAAATACTTGACGCAGCACGCATAGTGGACGTGGTGGGAGAGTTTGTCACGCTACGTAAAAGCGGCGTGAACTATAAAGGCCTGTGCCCCTTTCACGATGACAAGAACCCGTCGTTCATGGTCAGTCCGTCCAAGAACATCTGCCACTGTTTTGTCTGTCAGAAAGGTGGGACGCCGGCGGGCTTCCTCATGGAACATGAGCAGATTACCTATCCTGAAGCCCTGCGCTGGCTGGCCAAGAAATACAACATTGAGATTGTCGAAAAGGAGCTGACCGACGAGGAACGACAGCAGCAGAGCGCAAGGGAGTCGATGTTTGTGGTGAACGAGTGGGCGAAAGACTACTTTCACCACATCTTGCTCAACGACCCTGACGGCGTGGCCATCGGCAAACAGTACTTCCGCAGCCGCGGCATCCGCGATGACATCATCGAGAAGTTCCAGTTGGGCTACTCCCTACCCCGGCGCGACGCGATGGCTCAGGAAGCTCTGAGCAAAGGCTACAAGGCCGAGTTCCTGGTGAAGACGGGGCTGTGCTATGAAGCTACCAAGTCCCCTCTTTCGTCCCCCGAAGGGGACACAGCCGAAGCCCCCTCTGCCCCTGTGGGGGGAGCCCTTACCGACCGTTACCGTGGCCGCGTCATCTTCCCGTGGTTCAACGTGAGTGGAAAGGTGGTGGCCTTTGGCGGGCGACTGCTGGATTCGCGTACCAAGGGCGTGGCTCAGAAATACGTCAACTCGCCCGACTCGGAAATCTATCACAAAGAGCGGGAGTTGTATGGACTCTATCAGGCGAAGAAAGCCATTGTGAAGGAAGACCGTGTGTTTATGGTGGAGGGCTACACCGACGTCATCGCCATGCACCAGGCTGGCATCGAGAATGTAGTGGCCAACAGCGGAACGGCTCTCTCGGTACACCAGATACACATGCTGCACCGCTTCACCAAAAATATCACGCTGCTCTACGACGGCGACGAAGCTGGCATCCATGCCGCCATGCGAGGCACCGACATGCTGCTGGAGGAGGGGATGAACATCAAGGTGCTGCTACTGCCCGACGGTGATGACCCTGACTCGTTTGCCCGCAAGCACTCGTCGCAGGAGCTGAACAGCTATATCGAGAAGAACCAGACGGACTTCATCACCTTCAAGTCGCGGCTGACAGTGGAGCATGTGACCGACCCGGTGAAGCGTTCCGAAGGTATCGGCGGCATCGTGAAGAGCATCTCGGTCATCCCCGACCAGATTCTGCGCTCCACCTATCTGACAGACTTCGCCATGCGCGTTGGCCTGAAGGAGCAGACCCTCATTGCTGAGATGAACAAGTACATCCAGCAGAACAGGGAGGAGAAGCAGAAGGAAAGGGAGAGAGGGGCGCAAGGAGCCCAAGACATTCCTCCTTCAGTCCCCGAGGAGACCACTGTCACCCCATTCATTGAGAGCAAGCCCAACGTAGCCCCCTCTGGAGCAGTGGGAGGGGCTTATTCCTCCCAGGTAGAACTGCTATTGCTGCGTGAGATAGTACGACATGGTGAGGAGCTGATTTACGAGGACGTGGAGACTGATGACGGGGAGAAGGTGTCGCTCAGCGTGGCACAGTATATCGACTTCGACTTGTCGTCAGACGGGTTGAGCTTCAGCAACGAACTGCACAACCAGATGCTGAGCGAGGCTGCAGCCCGCAGTCAAGAGCCTGGTTTCAAGGCCGAGGCCTACTTCTGCAGTCATCCCAACGTAGCCATCAGCCAGCTGGCCACACGACTGGCCATCGACCGGCACCAGTTAGGTGGACGTTTCGTAGTGCAGCCCCGTGAGGGTTCGTTGCGCCAACGGGTACTCCATTTGGTCATGGACTTCCGTCGCGACATCGTATCGGCAAAGCTAAAAGAACTGGAGAGGATGATGCGGCAGGAGAGCGACCCCATCAAACAATTGGAACTATTGAAGAAACATAAGGAAACCAAAGAGCTTCGCGATACCTTGGCCAAACGGTTAGGAAGCGATCTCATTGTCTAAAACGAACTATGTACTATATTCAAAAAAAACTGGAGATTTCAGCGAGCCATCATTTAGTGCTCGACTATGAGAGCAAGTGCTCTCAACTACATGGCCACAACTGGGTCGTGACGATCTGTTGTAAGGCCCGTGAACTGAACCAAAACGGAATGGTGGTTGACTTCACCGAGATCAAACGCAAGATCAAGGGACGTCTGGACCATCAGAACCTGAACGACGTGTTGCCCTTCAATCCTACGGCAGAGAACATTGCCCGTTGGTGTGTGGAGCAGATTCCCACCTGCTACAAAGCCATTGTCCAGGAAAACGAAGGTAACATGGCCATTTACGAGGAAGAGGACTGTTAGATGAGTAGCAAGGAGTCAGACGGCATGTATAGGGTGAACGAGATATTCTATTCCCTGCAGGGAGAAGGATACCATACGGGACGGGCAGCGGTGTTCATCCGTTTTGCCGGTTGCAACCTGCGATGCCCATTCTGCGACACAGACTTCGACAGCTATACCGACATGACTGCAGAACAGATCCTTGCAGCCATCAGCGACTATCCTTCCCGCTTCGTCGTGCTGACGGGCGGCGAGCCCACCTTGCAGGTAACTGAGCCATTCATCGACCTTCTCCACCAGCATGGCTACGAGGTGGCCATGGAGAGTAACGGCACTCGTCCCGCCCCCAAAAACCTGGACTGGCTGACGGTGTCGCCGAAGAATATTGATGGGAAG
>Ga0326514_10000204_pt1 | contig 38108 bp, 53 predicted proteins | sample 3_2548_0518_D_FD_203653 | JGI IMG/M metagenome (GOLD analysis project Ga0326514, IMG submission 203653) | Bovine rumen microbial communities from UC Davis, California, United States - 3_2548_0518 | ecosystem: Host-associated > Mammals > Digestive system > Stomach > Rumen | place: USA... | reverse complement strand
CAGAACTTGCTTTCTGGGAAGGCGACAAAAAGAAAACACTTATAGGATTATTACAAGCAGTACCAAACACATTAGATTCAGTTGTTATTATAGAATCAACAGCAAACGGTTATGAATACTTTAAAGAACTATGGGACAAAGCTGTTGCTGGAGAAAATGAGTTCTATCCATTATTTGTAGGGTGGAACGAATTAAAAGAATACCAAATGCCATATACAGGTTTTAAACTAACAGATGAAGAAAAACTTTTGCAAGAGAAATATAATTTATCTTTAGAACAGTTAACATGGCGTAGATGGTGCATAAATAACAACTGCGGTGGCGATATAGATGTATTCAAACAAGAGTACCCTATTACACCTGAAGAAGCTTTTCTATCAACTGGTAGATGTTATTTCAAGAAAGAAGTTATCATTAATAGAATACAAGAATTAAGAAGCAAAGAACCAATATTAAGAGGTTCTTTTTTTTGCGATTATGATGGAACTAAGATTAAAAACATTGTGTTTAAAGCAGATAAGAAAGGCGAGATAAAGATATTCAAAAAGCCAGAACCAGGAAGACCTTACGTACTTGGTGGAGATACAGCTGGAGAGGGCTCAGATTTCTTTACAGCTCATGTAATAGACAATATTACAGGAGAGCAAGTTGCAACTCTTAAAACGCAATGTGAGGAGCTTGAATATGTAAAACAAGTTTATAGTTTAGGTAAATACTACAATGAAGCATTAATAGGCTTAGAAAACAATTTCAGCACATATCCAACAAACAAGTTAGCTGAAATGGGTTATCCAAAGCTATATGTAAGAGAAAAAGAAGATACATCAGTAGATAAATACGAAATGTCTTATGGTTTCAAAACAACACCAGTTACGAGACCGTTAATACTAGCAATGTTACAAGAAATAGTCGCAAATGAAGTAAACAAGATTAATGATATAGACACTTTACAAGAAATGCTTACATTTATCAAAAACAAAGTTGGAAGACCAGAGGCAGAAGTGGGTTACCATGACGATTTGGTTATGGCACTTGCTATTACATATTACATACGTACACAACAGTCAATGAAAGTCAAAGTAAACGTAGAAAAAGAACACAACGATATGTTAAAAGCTTTTGGATTTAAAAACGTTCAAAAGCCAATCTCAAGTGATTTTGGTAGCAAGATAAAACCTATATAAGAGATGTCAAATTTTGTCGAATAATGTCGAAAGATGTCGAAAAGGGAGGCAATTATGATTATTTTATACTCTATATTAACAATCCTATGTTGGTGCATAGGATTTTATTCTGGCTATAAATTGGGTGACAAGAAAGAATTATTTGAAGTAAATCCAATTAAAGTAGCCGAAAAAGTAACAACAGAAGTAACAAACATTAAAAAGAAAAAAGAACAATCAAAGGAAATAAACGAATTAAACCAAGTACTCAAAAATATTGACAGGTTCGACGGAACAGGTCAAGGACAAATTCCAATCAAAAAGGGGTGAAGTAAATGAAAGATAATAGTATTCAAAATATGACAGATGTATTTGTAGAATACGAAAAAGGTAAGAATTATAACAATACCTTAAATCTTTTTAATAAAACAGAACAATGCTATGACTTTTATCATGGAAAGCAATGGGGTGGTGCTGAAACAGGAAATGTGCAACCTATTACTTTAAATGTAATTAAACCGATTGTTAAATACAAAATTGGTGTTGTTAAGTCTAATCAATATCAAGTAGTGTTTAATCCTAACACATGGGAAAACCTTGATGAATACGAACACCTAGAAAAAATATGCCACAGCTTAAACAGATATGTTAATCGTATATGGGAATTAGAACAAGTTAAATTTAAAACTGATGAGGCCTTAAAAGATAGTTGTATTTGTTCTGAAGGTATAGTTCATTCATACGAGGAAGACGGAGACATAAAACTAGAACTAATTGATAAAGTTAATGTGTTTTATGGAAATGAAAATGATGACAGCATACAGGACCAACCATACATAATTATTTCATATAGAAAAACAGTAGATAGTGTCAAAGAAGAGGCTAGAAGAAATGGAATAAAAGAAGATGTAATTGATTCTATTATATCAGACCAAGAGTATTTTGAGCAAACAAGCAAAGATAAAAGAATAAACGAAGTAAGTCCAATGTGTTTAGTATTACTTAAATATTATAAGAAAAATGGCACAGTATGGCTTAAAAAGTGTACTAGAACTGTAACAATAAAAGAAGAGGCAGATACAACACTTACAGTATATCCAATAGCACATACTCTATGGGAAAGAATAAAAGGCTATTCAAGAGGTGTTGGAGAGGTAGAACAACAAATACCAAATCAAATTGAAATTAATAAAACAGCAACTCGTAGAGCCATAGCAGTTATGATTGGGGCATATCCAAAGTTAGTAGCAAATACTGAGTATGTTTCAAACCCTAACGCCCTAAATGAAGTTGGTTCTACAATAGAATTAGAAAAGATACCAGCAAATAATATTAATCAAGTTATAGATTATCTAAATCCTGCTGTAATGAGCCCAGATGCGTATAATTTACAAATGGATTTAATTGATAGAACACAACAATTAGCAGGTGCTGGAGATACTGTAACAGGTAATATAGATCCTACACAGGCTTCTGGAAAAGCTATACTTGCAAATCAACAGGCTTCACAACAACCTTTGAATGAAAATCTAAATACTTTCAAGGTATTCTTAGAAGACATTGCAAGAATATGGTTCAATATGCTTCAAGTATATTCAATAAATGGTCTAACAGTAACTGAAGAAATCACAGACGAGCAAACAGGTAAAACAACAGAAGTTCCATATAAGATTACTTATGATGAGCTAAATGCTTTAAAACCTAATATAAGAATAGATATTACACCAAAATCACCATACGACAAGTTGGTTCAAGAGCAATCAATGGAAAATTTGTTAATGAATCAATTTATTACTTTTGATGAGTGGGTTAAGAGCTTAGATGATGACTCTATGATTAATAAACCAAAACTAGAGAAACTATTGAAAGATAGAGCAGAACAAGAAAGACAAATGCAAGATATTCAAATGAAAGCTAATAGTATCAATAGTGCTATGAACCAAGTTATGGAAGAAGAAAATCAAACAGCAGTCAATAATGAATTAGACAACTTAGAACAACAAGGTAATGAGATTGCTACACAAGGAGGAGCTTATGCTTTGTAAGAATTGTAAATTTATAGAAATGCGAGTAGTTAGTGTTGAGGGGAATAAGGCGACACATACTTGTAGAAAATGTGGTTACACAGTAACCGAAGAAATACCGAAAAAAGAAGACAATGTTGATAACAATGATGCGTTAACAATATAGTCTTTTTTTATAGTCCAAAACATGTGTAAGACAAAAAACTGCTATCAAGGGAATTTATAGTCATACGGACTTTAACTGGGAGGTTTTATGGAAGATAACCTAAATAATGAAAATGAGATTGTACTAGATGACGAAGAGGTTATTGAAGTCAATCAAGAAAACGACGAACAAGTCGAAGAAAACTCTAGTGATGTTAAAACATACACAGAGGAGGAAGTTGAACAAATCAAAGCCAATCTAAAAAAGGAATATGATTCCAACAGTCAAAAAATATTTGACAGTAGATGGGCAAGAGAAAAAGAAAAAATCGAAAAAGCAAATGCTCAGTTGTATCAAATAGAAGACGTTCTAAAGGCACAACTAGGAGCAACAGACAGAAATGAACTAGTTACTAAATTAGGTGATTTCTACAATGTCGATATTTCTAAGCCTACTGGAAAGCTTACAGAAAGGCAAGAAAGAATATTGGCAAAAGCAGATGCCGAAGATATTGAATCTTTAGGCTATGAAGAAATGGTTCAAGAGGCAAATCGTATATCACGCATACCAAAAGACCAAAGAACCATACATGATGAAGTAGTTTTCGAAAGCCTTGCTAAGGAAATTACAGAACAAAACAATAAAAAAGAATTAAATGAAAAAGGTTATGATTTAGCAATTCTTGAAGATGATAAATTCAAGGATTTTAGAAATAAGCTAAATTATAATACTTCTATTACAGATGCTGTGGACATGTATAATCTATTGGTTAAAGGTAAGTCGATAGAAGACAAACCTAAGCCAGTAAAACCAGCATCAGCAGGAAGTACTAAGAGTAATGTTACTCAAACACAATTAAAAGATTTTTATACATACGAAGAAGCTATGCGTTTCAGCAAAACTGATTTCGATAAAAATCCAGAGTTGTATAAAAGAGTACAAGCCTCTATGTCTAAATGGTAAAACTTGAATTTCACATCTTTAAGGAATGTTAGTCAAGCCTTAAAGAAAGGTGGAATGAAAAATGGCTGTATCAAAATTTATTCAAACAATATGGTCTAAAAATATCCAAGATGATTTGGAAATTAAATGTAAATTAGTAGATAACTGTACTAGAGAATATGAGGGTAAAAGATAGCAATTGCTCTCGTTAAATTCCGTTAACTCGGGGAAGCCCATCAGTAAGAAAAGGGTAATTCCGACCGAAGTATTAGAGGAAACTTTAATATGTGGCGAACGACTAGAACTGACCTAAGTATAATCATTGAAAAATAGCTTGAAATATGGTAAAATCAATACATTATATATGGAATAATTGTTCCAAGAAAGCGGGAATTAGTATGGCAAAAACAGGTTTATTAAAAACATTACCACATAAAGAAATATGTGAGAAATATCTAAACGGTAAAAATTCTAATGAAATAGCAAAAGAATATAATACAACAGGTTTAACAATAAGAAGAATATTAACAAGAAATGGCGTAGAAGTTAAGCATAGATTTGTAGGGAAAACCAAAACATGGAATGGCTATGTTATGGTTAAAGACTGGTCTCACCCTTATGCAGATTCAAAAGGTTATGTAAGGGAACATAGATTGGTGATGGAGAGACATCTAGGTAGATACTTAATGCCAGATGAAGAAGTACATCATATTAATGGAAAAAAAGACGATAATAGAATAGAAAATTTGGAACTACTAACTAAGAAAGAACATAGACACGAACATAGTAGTAGGTTAAGAAAAAGTATAGATCAAGACGAATTAATAGAGGTGTATAAGAAATCAACCACATTGCAACAAATAGCAGACCATTTTGGAGTTGATAGAAAAACAATAAAAGTTAGATTAGAAAAATACCAATTAGATACAAGTAGATTTGTAAGCTGTTTTAAAAAGAAAACATACTAATAAGATATAGTCTGACCTTATACGATGATAAAGTATAAGAAATAAAGGATAAAGAGCCTTTATGATAACAATTGGATTGTAAATATGCTAACACAGTAAAAATCTTAGGTGTTGGAAATCCAACAATAGGACAATATACTGGTGCTGACATCACAATAGAAGAAATGTCAGATAAAGACCAAAATCTAGTAATCGACCAAAGAAACTATTTTGCTTTCTTAGTTGATGACGTAGATAAGGCTCAATCTGTACCAGGATTACCACAAAAATTCCAAAAGAAAGCTGTTCATGCATTAGCAGTAAAAAGAGATTCTTATGTAGCTGGTTTAGCTGAAGGAGCAACAAACTCTATTACTTGTGCTACATTAACACAAGAAGCAATTAAAACAGCTATTGACAACGCTTTAGTTGCTTTAAGAGAAAGAAATGTTGATGTTGACAACGACGTTGTAATTGAAATCTCTCCAGCTATATACAAAGAGTTCAAAAATGAATTAATTGAACTAAAAACAGCTAATGATGAATTAGTTAAAAAAGGTGTAGTTGGAATGTATGATTCTGCTAAAGTAATCATGACAAATAACTTACTTAAAAAAGAAGGTTATTTATATGCAATGGTTAGAACTAAAACAGCTATTGCATTCGCTGGGCAAATCAATGAAGTTGAGGCTGGAAGAATGGAGAAAAAATTCGCTGATTACATCAGAGGATTAGATGTATTCGGTTCTAAGATTATAGCTCAAGATGAGATTGAAGTAATCAAATTTGCATTACCAGCAACAACAAACACAAACCAAGGAAATGGTGAAGGTGTGTAGCAACTTAGGGGGAAATTAATTTTTCTCCCTCTTTTTTTATATTCTGGGGTGGTGAAAAGGTATCACATAGCACTTTGACTGCTAGGTTATTAGTTCGAGTCTAGTTCCCAGAGCCATTTTATTTAAAGGAGGTAAAAGTATGGAAAAATTTTATATTACACCAGACATAACAGGTTATCCTGGAATAGTTGTCAAAAAAGAGACAGAAGAAAAGTTTGAAAATGAAAATGTCTCACAAGTGCTTAAAGATTTAACATTAATAACTAAGAAAACAGATAAAGGCGAAGGCTATGATAGTACATCAGTAATACATGTGTATTTGTCTGAAGGAGATATTTTACTTTTTGATGAGAAACAAGGATATCTTAAACCAGCTATACAAATGCAAACTGCTAAAGAAATCTCTGATGATTTTAAAGCCTTAGCATAAAAGGGGTGATTTTATGACATTAGGAGAGAATAAAAAAATAACATTAGGCTTAATAGAAGAATACAGTAAAGCAAATCCAAAATTAACTGATGACGAAGATATTTCAACAAGACTTAATTTTGTTTATGCTACAAACTATCAAGAATTAAGTGAAAAGAAAAGAATACTGAAAACAAAAGTATTAAAAGAAATATCTGATGAAGTAGTCGAATCTGGATATACAGAATATACATTACCATCTAGTATGTATCAAATGAAAAACGTTATAGCATTAGATGAGAACAATAATAAGGTAAATACAGACTATTATACAGTTGGTAAAAAGAAGATTTATATAAACAATGATTCTAATTATCAATATATATTAGAGTATTATGCATATCCAACAGTTATAGAAGAAGACACAGATGATGATTTCGTACTTGAACTAGACCAAGATGTATTAATGATTTTACCATATATGGTTGCTTCAGATATTCTTAAAACGGACCCATCAGCAGATTATACAGCTTTTGAAGTTGAATACAGAAGAAAACTGGAACAATTAAATACCAGTCTTTCTACTCCGAGAGCAACAATAAAACAAAATTACATATTATAGGAGGTGTAGAAGATGACAGCAACACCATTAAAACGTGTATATTCTAATTTTAGAGGTGTAGATTTTGCAAATGATCCATCAATAGTTGATTTAAGTAGAAGCCCAGATGCATTAAATGTATGGAAAAACTATGGAGATACACAAGGACGTTGTATTGAAACTAGACCAGGTTATAGATTGCTTAATCAATTTGAAGGTGGGCATATCAATGGTTTACACATTTATAATTCTAAAGCAATAGTTCATGTAGGCACTTATTTATATCTATGGACTAATTTTCCAAGCGAACCAACAATAGAAGACATTATAACATTAAAGTCAGATATGAATAATGTTAGAAGCTCATATTCAATATTCGAAGACAAGCTATATATATTAGATGGATTAAACTATTTAGTGTATGACGGAACTACGCTTCAAAATGTATCAACAAATGCATATGTACCTACTACTACAATAGCTCGTAGTCCTTCTGGTGGTGGTGAGATGTATGAAGACATTAACGTTCTATCAGAATATAGAATAAATACATTCTTGGGTGATGGTACTTCGATAGATTACTACCTAGATGCTCAATTAATAAATTCTGTTAGTGAAGTCAAAGTAAACGATGTAGTTACAAATGATTATACGGTTGATACATATGCAGGAAAAATCACATTTAACACAGCTCCAGCACAAGCAGTAAACGGAGTAGATAACGTTTATATTAAGTTTAGAAAAGCAATAGAAGGCTATGCAGATAGAATTAACAGTTGTACGAAAATGCTTAACTTCGACAATAGAATTTTTTACACAGGAAATACAACATTCAAGAACGCATTATTTCATTGTTCACTTAATAATCCAGCATATATATCAGATTTAGATTATTATCAAGACGGAACAGACGAATCAGCAATAAAGGACTTTTGTGTAGGTAATAACATTCTATGGGTTTTAAAAGAGCCTAATCAACAAAATGAAACTATATTCTATCATACACCGTTAGATATATCTAGTTATGGAAAAGTATATCCAATGCAACAAGGAAACGTATCAACAGGGTGCTATTCATGTGCTATTAATTACAGTGATGATATTGTGTTCTTATCTAAACAAGGTTTAGAGGGAATAACAGGAAATATCAATCAAGAGCAATTATTAACGCATAGAAGCTCATTAGTAGATGCTAAGTTAATAAATAGTAATAATTATGCCTTTGCACAAATGACAGAGTGGCAAGGGTATTTATTAATTCTTGCTGACAGTAAGATTTTCCTAGGAGATATGAGGCAATTATATCAAGGTGTAAATGGTTACGAATATGAATGGTATTTTTGGGAACTAAATCAAAATATAAGCCTTTTAAAGGAATATAAAGGTAATTTATATATACGGAACTGAAAACGGTTCTATTTTTATTGTCGCAGGAACTAACGACAATGGGAACGCTATTTATAGTTATTGGACAACACCAATGGACGATTTCGGTATAGGAAATCATTTAAAGACTACGAATAAACGTGGTGGAACAGCTAAGGTTAAAACTATTCCAAATGGAATTATAAAAATAGCAGAAAAAACAAATAAAAAAGATGAAAGATACATAACCAGTAAATCAGCAACAGGTTTTGATTTTGCAAATATAGATTTTGCAAATTTTGCATGGACAACAAGAAATGATTCATACATAGTTTATAAAATCAAAGAGAAAAAGTTTATAGAGTTGTCTATGAAGTTTTATTCAGATGAATTAGACAGGCCTTTTGGGTTATATGAGGCAATAATTGAATCTTTTGCAGGTGGTTATGTAAAAAGATAGGAGGTAAATCATGTCTTTATCAAAATTAACAGAAAATATGAACAATGTTCAAGGTTTGGCAGATAAGCCAGTAGAAGCACCAGAGATTTTAAAACAGGTTTTTGACAAAGCGGGAAATGATATTAAGAGTTATATAAATGACACTCTTACAACTCAAATAGATGTTTTGATTTCTAATTTACAAAGCGGAAAGATTGACACAAATAAAATTGTAAATGATCCAACAACTGGAGGTTCTACATATGTTGCATCAGCTGAAATAGTTAAAAGTTTAAATGCACGAGTAGATACAATTCTAAGTGATGTCGATACAAGAATACAAAATTTAGGATTAAAAAGCGGTGCAACAACACAGATAACATCAGGTACATCAACACCATCAGGAGGAAATGATGGAGATGTATATATTCAATATTTTTAATCGTTATGCTGATGTCAGCAAAATGATAGAAAGGAGGAAATGATGGCAAGTTGTAGCGGTAACGGTTCAAGAGGACATCATCAATTTACGTTAAATGTATGGGAAAGTTATGTATCAGATGGGGCTAATAATTACAGTACTGTTTCTTGGAGTTTAGTTTTATCACCAATTCAAAATGGTTGGGACTGGAATTATTCAGCAACAGTTCCAGTTAGTTGGCGTGTTAATATTGCAGGTGTAGAATACACGGGGAATATTATGCAATATGATGGACGTTCTACAATTACAGTAGGAAGTAATTCATTAAATATTTGGCATGAATCTGATGGTTCGAAATCAATTAGTTTCAGCTTCGAAGTTTGGGATAATGTAAGTGCAAATTATCTTCCAGGATATGCTTCTGGCAGTGGCAGTATGCCATTAACCAATATTCCAAGATATGCAAGTATAACTAGATTTGATTTAAGTTCTGGCTTAGAAAATATACGAGTAGATTGGAGTGCAGATGTTGCCTGTGATTGGATTAGTTATAAGCTGAATGGTGGAAACTGGATTGATGCAGGTGGCACAACATTTTATATTAATAACTTAGCTCCAAATACTCAATATAGTGTAAAAATCAAAGTAAGAAGAAAAGATAGTGGATTATGGACTGAAAGCAGTACAAAATATGTAACTACTAAAGATATAGCAAGAATTACATCAGCACCAAATATAAATTTTGGTGATACAGCAAGAATAACAAAGACTAATCCTAGCAGTACACTTAATCATGTTAGAGTTGAGACATTAAATCCATTCCAAACAGTAGCGACAAGAACACAAACATCTGATGATATGGCAATTACATTTACAGATGAAGAGTGGGATAAAATGTATAAATGTCTAGGAAATAACAATTCATTGACAATAAGATATGTTGTAGATACTAAAGGTAATAACACATATTATGATTGGGTAGATAGAACATTGACACTAAAAGGAAATCAAAAAACAATAAAAAATAAACAAAACAGCTCATGGAAACGTGCAAAGCTATGGATTAAGGTGGCAGGTACGTGGAAACGAGCTGTTATTTGGTTGAAAGTAAATAATACATGGAGGAGGGGAATATAGCATGAGTGAGCCAGTTAATAATTATGCAGATATAGAAAAATTAATGGCAGGACAAAATTCATTATTGGAACAACAACAAGCAAAGCAAAATGAAATATTAGACCAACAGTTGCAAATGCAACAAGACGTTGTAAATCGTAATAAAGCAGAAATAGACCAAAATGCAAATAAGACAAACTCTGGACTATATGCAGAATGGAAGAAAGCAAGTAATAGATATGGACCTAATGCAGAAAATCTTTATACGCAGGGATTAGGAAACTCAGGTTTTGCAGAAAGTACACAAACTAATTTATATAATACATATCAAAAGAACATAACAGATACAAATAATACAGCTATGAAACTAAAAGCTGATTTTGATTTTCAAATGCAACAAGCAAGACAAAATAGAGATGTGCAACAAGCACAATATGCTTTAGAGTTATATCAACAAAAAATGAATTTACTAACACAAGAATATGATCTAAAGAACCAAAAAGAACAACAAATCTATCAAAGAGGCATTGATGAAAGAAATTACAACTATCAAGTTGAAAGAGATAAAGTTTCAGACAATCAATGGGAGAAAGAGTATCAAAGAATGTTACAACAAGCTGAAGCACAAGAGAGATGGAATCAAAAGAACTTTGATTATCAAGTTGAAAGAGACAAAATTGCTGATAACCAATGGGAAAGAGAATTTGCACTTTCACAAATGGCTAAGGCAAGTTCTGGACGTTCTGGACGTTCTGGTGGTTCTGGTGGTTCTGGTGGGACTAAAGAATTAAAAGTAGAATTGGAAAAAGATCCTAAAGATTCTAAAAGTTCTATAATTAGTCAAATTAAAACTGATTTTCAAGATGCAATCGCTGAAGGAATACTAAAAAAAGGTATACAGGAAGGAAACAAAGAACAAGCTGAACAAGAAGCTTTGAAGTATCTATTAAGCACAAACAGGAGGTAAAATATGGCAAGTGTAGAAGAAAGATTTAATAAAATCGTAAATAATATAAATAACCAATATGCAAAAGAACAGTCTACATATGAAAGATTTAATAATATAGTAAATAGAGTGTCTACACTTTCACCTGAGACAATAAGACGTAGTTATAAGTCACAACCTATTGCACGGATTTAATTCAATTATTTATAATAAAATGTCAAATAATGCTGATAGATTAGCAGAAATTCGAAGACGACAAGAAGAACAAAGACGTTTAAAAGAGATACAAGATAAACAGAAACAAGAAGAAATGAGACAGCTTAACAACAAAATAAAAAATCTTTCTGATGAAGAAAAAAATGCTATTTCAAATCAAGTACAAAAGCAGAATATGCAATTAAAGGCATATAATGCTGATAATGTTTCAAAAGATTTAGGGGTTTCAAAAGAAGAAGCAGAAAAATTAATGAAACAAGCTTCTGAAAAAGGATACTCAATGTCAGATTTATCACGAGATATTAAATATTCTAATTGGGGAGAAACACCACAAGGAAAATTAGCAAGAGGAACAATAGATACAATAAATAATGCAGGAACTGTATTAGATAGTGCTATTAGAGGTGCAGATAGTGGAGGAGCTGACTTTTTATCTTATGCTACCAGATTAACTAAAAAGAAAGATGAATTACTAGATAATATGGGAACCTGGGGTAAAGTAATAGGCGTTGCAACGGGAGACACAGAGTACTTATTTAATAAAGACTCTGATAGAGATGAAGAAACAAAAGGAATTATTGATTCATTAGGTAAATTCAAAGCAGATAACAATGAACAACTTGACTATAACCGAAAAGTAGTTGAAGCAAATTCTAATACTAATGTTGCAAAAAAACTGAACGAATTAGCTCCGTCTATTGGTAATAATGCAGTTGGTGCAGGAATAGGCATGTTAAGTCCAACAGCTGGAACAATGTACTTTATTGGCTCAGCTGGTGGTGGATATTATGATGATGCTATTCAACGTGGAATGAATGAAGACCAAGCACTTTTATATGGTTCTGTAATGGGAGTTATGGAAGGTTTAACAGAAAAGGTTGCATTAGGGCAAACAACTAAAGCAGGTATGATGCTTGGTAAAGGTGAATTAGGAAAAGCCTTAACAGAAACAGGAATTTCTCTTGGAGAAAACTTTATTCAAGAAGCTATAATGGAACCAATACAAGAAACATCAGCAATGCTTATTGGTGGAAAAGATAAAGCTGATTTCTCAAACATGGGCCAAAGAATGTTACAAAGTGGTATTGACGGAGCGTTATCTGCAATATTAATGGAAGGTGCAACAGCAGGAGTTCAATCAGCCGTAAATGTGCAAGATAAAATTGAAAGTGGACAAAAAGTATCAGAAAAAGAAATCCAACTAGCTTTACTTGATATACAAGCAAGTAAAAAAGTTGACATTGAAGCTAAATTTAGACAAGAAGTGCAATATCAAGTACAAAAAGCAAGCAGAGAATACGCAGAAAAGAATAATATTCCTAATTTGCAACAAAATAGCACCATAAATCAAAATACAAATCAGCAACAACAAATTAGTCAAGTGAAAAATAAAAACAGCTTAAATCAAAACGTCGAGAGTCAATCTGAAACAAAATTTAGTAAAATTCTAAATAATCAAAAATTACCTATGCAAAGTTATGTTTATGAGAAAAGTGACAACTTAAAAGTAGATTCTTTAAGACAACAAGCTAATAAATATTTCAATAATTCACCAGAAGCACATAATTTTGTGAATATGTTAGAAAAGATTATTACAGACAAAAATATTACTATCAATTTTGACACAAATATGGCTGAAGATGTAAATGGATATTATAACAATGGTGTAATTACAATTAATCCAAACTCAAGTAGAGCAGGAGAATTTTTAGCAATACACGAATTAACACATGCAATAGGAACAGACTCAATGATAAAGATGATTGATAATTACAGAAAAAGCAATGCTGAGTTTGACAGTCAGGTTCAAAAGTTATTACAAAAATATAACAAAAGTGAAATAAGTGAAGAAGCATTAGCAGATATAGCAGGTCAATTATTTGGAAACCAAGAATACATTAACAACTTATCTAAAACTAATCCAAATATGTTTAAAAGAATTTATAATGAAATAAAATACTTATGGCATCAATTTAGAGGATATAAAAATCAAGACCAGTTTGTAGATGATTTAATGTTTAAATGGGAACAAGCTTATAGAAAAAATAGTCAGCTAAACGATACAAACAGAAAATCACTTGTTGGTGAAAGTGCTACATTAGCAGATACAGATAAATTAAAACAAGCTCAAAAAATGGAACAATCAGGAATGACTGCCGATGAAATTTTTAAAGAAACAGGTTGGTATAAAGGCAATGAAGGTAAGTGGAGATTTGAATTAGATGATTCTAATTGGAATTTGAAAGATATTAGAACTATTAATCCAGAGGGCAACACTAAATTAGAAAATATATTAGACGCACCTGAACTTTATAAAGCATATCCAGAATTAAAAGAATTGACAGTTCAGTTTAATCCAAATCTAAATAAAAATGATTATGGTAGATTAACTACTGATATGTTTACAGGTGAACAAAGAATAGTAATTAACTCAAAGCTTATAGACAAAACTGATCCAAAAAGTTTTGAAATGTTAAGGCTTAAAAATCAACCAGAAATATTTTCTACATTACAACATGAAATTCAACATTATATACAAAACAAAGAAGGCTTTTCATCAGGTGCTTCACCAGCATATTGGTTTAATGAAAAAAATAAAGAATATAAAGAAAAAATATATAATGTTTTTGGGGACAAGTCGAATATTTTAAGCAAATATGGATATGATAATGGAAATAAGGTTTATTTTGATTTGCGTCAACTTGTTATACAAAAATCTATTATGCACAACACAGAAGTTGAACTTACAGAACTTAAAGATACTGAAGCTAATCAGCAACAAATAAAAAATAATAAAGGTATTATTGAAAGTCGTAAACAATGGTTAGAAAAAGATATGAAAGAAATACAATCTATTGTAAATGAAAAAGACATGTTAAAACTTAATAAAGTTCTTCAAGAATACGACGAATTTTTAAAAAAAGGTCATATAGAAGCTAGTAAATTATACCTAAACACAGCTGGTGAGCAAGAATCACGAGATGTAGAAAGCAGAATAAAACTAACATCAGAAGAAAAGAAAAATACACTACCATTTATAAAAGATGAAAATACAGTATATGCAACAGATGCTACCGATAGTTATCATGTAAGCGAAGACTTTTCAAATGAAATTGATAAAGCATTGCAGAACAAGTTGCCATCAAATACACAAGTTAAAGCAAGAGATTTTACACCTGATATTCTTGTTAAAAATGGAGTACCAGATTTACCTATGCTTATTACTCAAAGACATATTAAATCAATAATTTACACTTTACAAGAAGCTCAAAAATTAAACTTAGAAGCAAAAGGAATTAATTATCATGGATTAGGTAAAGATTTGCTAATAAAAGCAATAGATAATATGGATAACCCTAAAGCTATATATAAAACTGGAGAAAACAATTTCTTGATTATAACGGAGTTAAAAAATAAAAGTAATAATGAAATTGTTGTTCCAATACAAATAAATGGTAAAGGTCTTTATAATGATATATTTATTGATGAAAATCAAATCAAAAGTGTATATGGAAGAAATAATTTAGACAATTATTTAAAAAAGAATAGTTTTGAAGAAATATACAAAAAAGAAGAATCAGATTTCAATGAAGGGATACAATATCCAAACATTGCTGATTCTTCTTCTAATAATAGTATAGCACCTTCTAACAAAAATGTCAATACTGCTAAATATTCTATGCAAGAATCTGAAAATAATTCAGGTTCTTTTAATTTACCTAGTAATGTAAAAGAAATTAAAAACTTAAATGCGTTTTTAAGGAAATATTCAGAAATTGAAACAAATCCAACGTGGAAAAAGAGATTACATGATATTTATTTTGCGAATACATTAATAAATGGTAAAAATGCATCAACTCGTTCGCCATTAGCAAGAAAAAGGGATTTAGTACAACAATACTTAGATTATAAAAATAATCAGTCAATTAATCTCCCTAAAGCAAAATATTCTAAACAAGAAACTACAAACTTATCTCAAACAGACAATAAAGGAAATGTGTTATCTAAACAACAGCAGGAGTATTTTAAGGACAGTAAAGTAAGAGATGAAAATGGTAATTTAAAGACTATGTATCATGGAACACAAAGAGCAGACAGGGTTGGAACAGTATTTGATCCTGCAAAAGCTACTTCTGGGCCAATGGCATTTTTTACAGATAGTCAAGAAATTGCTGATAGTTATTCTCAAAATAAGAAGGATACAAGTTTATCAAGAGATTACACAACAGAATGGGACTTATTTAAAGTTAATAACAAAGACTTGGATTCTTATTGGAAAAGTTTAGATTATGAACAAAAACAAAAAATGAGAGAAAAAGGTTCAGAGGTTGGATTTGATGATGATTATGAACTTAGGTTTGAAAAGAATGCATCAAGAGAATCATTTGGAACACATTATGAATATGAATTAAAGACAAATGGAAATAATCCTATAAAAGCACTATATGATACATTTATTAATGGAGGTTATTGGATAGGAGAAGATATTTCTAATTTCCAAAAAGTATTAGATTACATAGGTGTCAAAGATATACAATACTTAGACCCATATAAAACCGATAGCAAAGTTTACGAAGTATATCTAAATATTGAAAATCCTTTTAATACAAGTGAAATATCTAAAGAAATGGTCAATAAATTAGAGGAAGCCTCAAAAAAGGTAAAATATAATCCAGAAGAAGCATATTCAGCAGACATGTGGGACAAAACTAATGTAGAACCTGCTAGTTGGATTGAGTACCTAAAAGATGACATAAAGGAAGGAACAACACATTCTTGGACAAGAATACCAGATTGGGTAACTGATGTTTTAAAAGCCGAAGGATATGACGGAATTATTGATACAGGAGGAAAACATGGCGGTGTTGAACATCAAGTTGCAATTCCATTTTATTCTGAGCAAATCAAGAATGTTGACAATAAAAAACCAACATCGAATCCAGATATAAGATATTCTAAAAATTCAAACACCTGGCAAGAGTACCTAGAAAAAGAGTTCCCAGCAAAAGGAACAAGAACAAATATGCAAGATATAAAGCAAGGTACAAATTTACCAACAGGGAAAAACGTAAAAGAAACTACAAACAAGGCAAATATTAACTTACCTCCAAAAGTTAGTGCAAATAATCAATACAAAGATAGCACGACAAAAGTAAGAAAACATTATAAATCAATTATAGAAAGTGCAAACACTACCCCAGAAGCTAAAGCAATAGCCAAAAAGTTGATGGGTACTGATACATATATCCCAGAAACTAACAAGTCTGAGTTAGAAAGAGCTGATGAAAAGATAATGAACTCTACACCAGAGAGTGAGCTTAATTCTTTAATGTCAAGAGCAACAGTAGGCGAAAAGATAACACCAGTAGATATAGCAGTAGGAGAAAGACTGATTGAGTATTATTCAAAGACTGGGGATAAAGCTAAATTGCAAGATGCAATTCAAGCAACTGCAATGGCAGGTACCACAGCAGGTCAAACAGTACAAGCGATGAGCTTATTAAACCATATGACACCACAAGGACAAGCAGTGTGGCTACAACGTTCAGTAGATAAAATGAATAACAAGTTAAAGAAGACAAGAGGAAAAAATGCACAACAATTTACTTTAACTGATGATATGTTACAAAAAATAGTTAGTTCAGAAAATGAGGAACAATTAGCTAAAAACTTAGATGAAGTATATCAAGAGCTAGGACAACAAGTTTCCAAATCAACAATGGAAAAAATAGACGCATGGAGATACTTCTCAATGTTGGCAAATCCTAGAACTCATATACGTAACATTGGTGGTAACGTCGCAATGGGTAAGGTCCAAACAGGAAAGAATAAAGTTGCAGGTGTTATTGAAGCAACGGTTGCTAAATTTAATCCAAATATGGAAAGAACTCATACAATAGTTCCAGCAAGTAAAGAAGTTAGACAATTTGCAAAAGCTGATATAAAGAATGTTACTGATAGATTAGGCTTGACAGAAGGAAAACTTAATCCACAAACTAGACTTGAAAACAATATGAAGACATTTAAACATGATGCAATGAATAAAACAGTTGGAAAGTTGTTTGACTTAAACAATAAGGCACTTGAAGTAGAAGATGGTTGGGGATTAAAAGCCGGATATGTAAAAGCATTAGCTGAATATATGACTGCTAACAAATTAAAGCCAGATACAATAACAGATGCACAGCTTTCTAAGGCTAGAAATTATGCAGTACAACAAGCTAAAGAGGCAACATTCCATCAAGAAAATCAATTAGCTTCATTGGTAAATCAATTATCCAATAGAAATAGATTTGCTAAATTTGGTGTTGATGCTGTATTGCCATTTAAGAAAACACCAATGAATATAGCAAAAACAGGTATAGAGTACAGCCCAGTAGGACTTGCTAAATCTATGGTATTAGATACAGTACAATTAAGAAAAGGCAATATTACAGTAAATCAATACATAGACAATATTTCAAAAGGATTAACTGGTACAGGTATAGCACTTGTAGGTTATGCATTAGCACAAGCAGGTATCTTAAAAGCATCTGGTGGAGATGATGACAAAGAGAAATATGAAGAAGGTAGAGGAAAACAAGCATTTTCAATTCAAATTGGAGATAATACCTATTCATTAGACTGGTTGGCACCAACAGCAATTCCATTGTTTATAGGTGCTGAAATATCTGCACTAAATAGAGCTACTAATGAAGCAAAAACATCAAACTCATCTGATGAAGATAGTAAGTATAATCAACTATTGAAAAGCACTACAAATGTTTTAGATGCATTTACGAACTCTATGAACCCTATGATGGAAATGTCAATGTTGTCTGGCCTAGCATCAACTTTAAGAAGTTACGAACAAGGTGCAACACAGGGAATTACAGCTATGGGAACTAATGCATTGAAATCATATGTTAATCAATTCTTTCCAACTGCTATGGGACAAGTTGCTAAAACAATGGATCCATACGAAAGAAGCACAACATCAACTAAGTCAGGAATGTTACCAAAAGCGGTCGATTCAACTAAAAATCAAATTATGGCCAAAGTACCAGGATTAAGACAAATGTTACCAACTAAGACTGATGTTTGGGGTAATGAAATGAAACAACCAGAGAATGTAGTGCAAAGAGCTTTAGAAAATGCAGTGTTACCATATACAAGAAAAGAAGTTAATAATAATGATGTGGACCAAGAACTTGTTAGGCTATACGAAGAAAGAGGCGAAAAAGCAGTATTGCCAAGTAGTTCTTTAAGTAAAGACCTAACATTCTCAGGCGAAAAATACAAAATGACTTCTGAAGAATTTGCCAAATACAAAAAAGATTATGGAAGTAAGTCATATAGCTTAATCAACGACTTAGTCAACTCAAGTGATTATAATAGATTAAGTGATGAAGATAAACAACAAGCACTAGAAAACGTGTATAAATATGCTAAAGAATATGCTAAAGACCAATATGCTAAAGCAAATGATATAGATTACAAAAAAGATACAATGTTTAAAACAGCTCAAGAAATGGAGAAATCTGGTAACGTATCAAGCTATTTCAACTATCTTGCAAAAACAGACGGAATGAAAGAAAAAGAGAAGATGAATGTATTGGTTAAAGCAAGTTACGAAAATAATGATAAAAAGCTTATATATGCAAACACAATAGGTTCTGATGACAAACTATATAATGATGCTATGAAATACACAGGAATAAACATCAACGAGTACCTAAAATACAAACAACAAGAGTTTACTTCAGACAAAACAGATGATGGAACAGTTAATGGAAAATCAGTAAGTGGAAGTAAGAAAGCTAAAGTATATGACTATGTGAATAAAATGAAAATAACAGGTGAACAAAGAATGTTGCTTTTAGGAACACAGTATAAATTGACAAATGAAGAAAGAGCAACACTTGCTAACTATGTTAAAAACTTGAAGATTACTAAAAATCAAAAATTGGAAATCTACAAGAAGTTACAAGGATTTACAGTTTATAAAGACGGAAGGGTTACATATTAGCCCTTCCTTTTTGATGGAGGTTTTTTAGATGTTAGAAAAAATAAAAAGAAAGAGAAAAAATAACAAATTTGACATTATCAAGCCTAAAACAATAGATGAGCTTATTCAAAAATATGATTTAGAAAATACAGATATATACGATTATTTGGATTATCTTGCAGACAATGTAATAAATATTACCGATTTTAATAGTTTGGTTGAAGAAACTGAACAAAGAAGTGCATATTCAACAAATGAAATAAAAATTGGAACATGGGTTGACGGAAAAGCGATTTATAGAAAAGTGTTTCCAGTTACACTATCAAGTGCATACAACAATTCAGATACTGCTATTGCTAATTCAATCATATCAGATTTAGATGAACTAGTTTTTTTACATGGAACATTAAAAAACGACTATGGTAACTGGTTTCCTGTAACAAGAATAAATCCAAATGGAAACACAAGCATAGCAGTTGGTGTTTATTACAATAGTCAACAAGGAATTGTTCTTAGTATAGGCCAGTTATCAATAAGTAATAGTTCAAAGGCATACTTAATCGCAGAATATACAAAAATAAATTAAAGGGAGGGAAAAATATGGAACCAAAAGAAGTAGATATTGAATTTCCACGTGGTGATACTTTTGCATATGGTTTTCACCTAGTGGACAAAAATAAGGAACCTGTAAATATAGTTGATGGTCAAACTGAGATTTATTTTACGGTTAAAAAAAATCAAAATACATCTGAGGTTATTTTTCAAAAGAAATTTTCCAGAGATGAAATTAAATTTGATGGAGATGGATTATACCATACGATTATCAATGCTGATGATACAAATCAGCTTAAATATGGAACATATGGCTATGATGTAACTATCAAATCTGGCGAGTTTGTGTCAACACAGATAATTGGAACAATTACATTAACATCAGAGTACACACACAAAGTTAATGAATAGGAGGGGTGAAAATGTTAGATATAGAAGTTCAAGATGTTGTCATTCCAGCATTAAAAGGCGATAAAGGTGACAAGGGAGATAAAGGTGATAGAGGTGAGCAAGGTATTCAAGGAATACAAGGACCACAAGGTGAAACTGGGCCACAAGGACAGCAAGGAATACAAGGTGAACAAGGTATTCAAGGACCAAAAGGTGATACTGGCGAACAGGGACCACGTGGAGAACAAGGAATTCAAGGTGAAAGAGGTGTTCAAGGAGTTGCAGGACCGCAAGGAGAGCAAGGACCACAAGGTGAAGCTGGCCCACAAGGTGTTCCAGGACATACTCCTGTAAAAGGAACAGACTATTTTACATCTGCTGAAATAACAGAGTTTACAAATACTATAACTACAAATGTTAACAACAATATAGGATTAGTTGTAGATTCTATTAATGGAGAGGTGGTGTAGCATATGGGAACAATAAGTGATAAATTAACATACTTAAATGGAACTAAAACAGCTATAAAAAATGCAATAATAGAAAAAGGTGGGACGGTAGGAAATAACGACACATTTAGAAGTTATGCTAATAAGATTAGAAGTCTGCCATCAGGTCAAGCAAATTTACAAAACAAGGTTGTAAATCCAAGTATCCAGCAACAAGTTATATCAGCTGATATAGGGTATGATGGATTGAACCAAGTTACAATTAGTGCTGTAACAAGTGCTATTGATAACAATATACAAGCTAATAATATAAAGAAAAATGTGTCGATATTAGGAGTTACAGGCACATTAGAAGCATCTACGGGAGGGGTAAAATTATTTGAAACTGTTGATGAGATGCAACAAGATGAAACAGCACAAGATGATGACATTGCGATTATACTTGGAGAACGAATGTATAACTGTTGCGAAGACAGTTTTTTTTCAAGTGTGGTATTTCCTAAAGAAGTAGAATTTAGCGATAGTGTATCTCTAGATTTCTTCACGGCCTTTCACCCGAAATCAGTAGATATGGGCAGTTGTGAAATAAATGTAACTTGGAATGGTATGGAAATAACTTTTGATGTGAATGACGGAGATACAGAAGAAAGTATTCTATATGTAAGTTCTGATGGGTGTCATTATGTAAGAGATGATTCAATTGATGATGATATAACAATAAATTTTTCTTCAAAGATTTGCCATGATAACCTTTTTTATTGGGACGATAAACTTGGCAATTTTATGCAACTAAATGGAAAAAGTTTTGAAGGGGTATATAAATATAGTAGTGAAGGGGGATACGAACCATTAGAGACACAACTAGATGCAACGGTTGATGATGTAGAAAGTGCAAAAGTGTTTTATGGAAAATATGGGGTTCAAACAGGAATGGCATCAACTGAAAAATTTGTTATTCCAGCATCAGCAGATTCAAATAGATGTCCTTTAATATTACGAGCTGGAACATCACTTAACCTTGATTTGTTTGATTTTAGTAACGCAACCACCTTAGCTAGAATGTGTCAAGAAAATCAAGAGCTAACGGATATTACATTTACTCCAAATACAAATCTTTCAAGGTGTGTAAATCTTGATTCTGCATTTAGCTATTGCCCACTTAACAAAGAAAGTATAAAAAAAGTTATAGAAATGTGTTGTATAGTCAACAATGACGGGTATGTATCTACAAAAAGATTAAATAGAATTTGCAATTGTAGTTCTTCTGTAATAAGTGAAATACAGGCAGAGGAACCAGAACTGATTAATGAGTTTTCGAGCTTAGGTTGGGCTTTTAACTAAGGAGGAAAAGGAATGGACGAAAAATATATTGAAATAATAATACAAAACCAACAAAGTTGTAAATCAGCACATCACCGAATTGATAATCTAGAAAACATGGTACAAACAATACAAGATCTTGCAGTATCTGTAAAAGAAATTGCAATGGAAACCAAAAAGAACAGAGAAGATGTAAATAAGATAGATTCACGACTAGAAGAGATTGAAAAGAAACCAGCGAAAAGACAGGAAGATTTAATAAAAACAATAATAACTCGGAATTGCAACAGCAATTCTGGGTTTTATTATTGCCAAAATAGGAGGTTGATAATATGAAACCTTTTGAACAATTATTAACAAATATAGCAAATTTGTTTAAAGTTAAAACAATATTAAGCTTAGTAGTAGTAATAACAACATGCGTATTAACAATAAAAGGAATAATAGACGTGGTTGCATTTATGTCAATGGCAACTGCTATTGTTACATATTATTTTACAAGAAAAGATGATAATAAAGAGGAATGAGGTGTTGTTTATGAGCAGAGTATTACAAAACAAAGGAAATGTAATTACCCAGCATTATGGGAATAAAGGACATAGTGGTGTAGATGTAGTAGGAACAGGACACACAGCAGATTATGTAGTAGCACATAGTGATGGTAAAGTAATTTGGTGTCAAAAAGGTCAAGGAAATAATCCTGGTAGTAGCGGTAATTTAAGCTATGGTAATTGTATTAAAATAAAACATAACAATGGATATTACACATTATATGCACATTTACAAAGTACAGATTTATGTGTAGGACAAATTGTTAAAAGAGGACAGGTTCTAGGTTATATGGGAAACAGTGGAAACTCTTATGGAACACATTTACATTTTGAAGTATTTAATCAAAACAACCAAAGAATAAATCCAGAGCCATATTTAGATGCAGATTTACCAGGGGAAACTTCAGATTGCACAGGAACAATTACATATCAAGTATATTCTAATGGAAGATGGTATGAAGAAGTAAACAAATGTGATAGCACAGCCAATGGTTATGCTGGAGATGGAGTTAACTTTATTAGCGGACTACGTGCTAAGCCACAATACGGAGAAATCATTATACAAAGTCATCAACTTAATGGAAGTTGGCTTTCAGAAATAAATAGTAAAGACTATGTTGTCAATGACACCACAAATGGTAATTCATATTCTGGAATATATGGTCAACCAATAGATGCTGTAAAAATACGTTCCACAAAAGGTTATGTGGATTACAGAGTTAAAACTAAAAAAGGTTGGCTTCCATGGGTTCACCAAGACAATGATTATGCAGGTAACTTTGGAGAACCTATTTTAGGTATTCAAATGAAATAGTAAAAAAATACATTGACTTTTTATCAAATATATTTTATATTAAATAAGAAGAAAGTTTTTATTTGTATTTTTTGACAACACGATTGACAACGCAAGAAACGAAAAAAACGAAAAAAACAATAAAAAACGGACTTCAATAAAAAGTTGAAAAAATTGATTAAAGGCTTGAAATCAAGCAAAAAACAAGACATATGCTTACGTAGCTCAGTCGGCAGAGCACTACCTTGGTAAAAAAACAGCCACAACTGTGTAATCGGTTGTGGCTGTAAGTGTTTTTTAAAGTATGTATATGCTTTGACAACATTTATGACAACGTCTTATCAATATAATCATTAATTTGTTGTCTTGCATTTTCTCTTGTTTCGTCCAAATGGGTATAGATATTATATACCATATCAGCACTAGAATGTCCCATAAGTTCTTGTGCTTTTTTTATTTTTATATTGGCATAGTAAAGCATAGTACAATAAGAATGTCTAAGCTGATGATATGTAAATTTTATTTCAGTTTTATGGTTTTTATTTAAGGAGTATAAAAAGCTTTCTAAATGTCTTCTAACCGCTGTTTTAGATAGCATAGTATTAGGTTCAGTTTCTTTTGAGAAAAGGTAGGGGATACCGATTTTTTGCCTTTCTTGTATTTCCTCTTTCAAAGGTTTAATAATAATCTTAGGTAGTGGTATAGTTCTTGATTTAAGGTTCTTAGTTGCTTTAACAACTGCTTGGTTATTAATAAATGTTACAGCTTTATTAATAGTTACAGTATTCCTATTCAAATCAAAATCTGTTAATAAAATAGGAACAGCTTCCTCTAAACGAATACCAGTATATCTAATTAACAAAATAAATAGCCCATATTTGTGTTTTTGACATTCAGCAACAACTAACCTGTCTGTGCTAACAGAAAGTGGTTTTCGCTCATTCTGAACGAATTTAGGAGTATCAATATTATTGGCAACATTTTTATATATGATGTCATTATGGATAGCATCTTCTAAAATTCTCTTTATAGTTGATACAGTTCTTTTGATTATATCTTTTTTACCTTTATCAGCCATGTGTTTAACAATTTCTTGAATATGATATGCTTTTATATCTTTAATTTTTTTCATACCTATTTCAGGGTATATGTGGTTTTTGAGCATATTTCTAATATTGACTTGTGTTGCGTGTTCTTTCATAGATATTGTTCGCTCAAACCAATTCTCAGCATATTCTTCAAACCTAATATTGGGATTTGATGAGATTGTGCCATGTGATCTATTTACTTTATATTCAGCAATCATTAAATCTAATTCTTTTTCAGAAGTAGAATAAAAATATTTGCGTTTACCGTTAATACTTAATGTGGCGACATATCTACCGTCTGCACGTTTAGTATATTTTGACATAAAAAAATACCTCCAACTTTTTCAAATTATTTTAAATAAACACTTGAAAAGTGAAAGCATTATTGATAGAATACGAATGCAATCACCTTCGGGTGTTTGTACCTGGATAATGTTCTGAGTCGCAAAATTCTTAACATTATCCTCTTTTTTTATGTTAAGTATTATATAATAAAAAATAAAAATATGCAAGAAAAAAATAAAAGCTGTTCAGTTTTATGAACAGCTTTTTATTTTCACATCTCTTAAATATGACAATAATTTATTATTAATATTGTATTGATATAATATTTTTTCTGATTCAGAAGGACTTTTAATTTGATTGGTAATAAAATCATCTAGGTCATTTAGCATATCCTGATTATCGATAACATGAAAATCTAAAATAGGAACATCTAGTGTTATAGTGTTTTTTAAAAAGATTTTTAAAAATTTTCCAGACAAGGAGATACTTTCTATATTGTGTAATTTGGAATAATCAAACTTATGAATAGAATCAATAGTTCGTAATTCTAGTAAACTTTCAATAGATTTTTTATGTTCTTCATCAGCATGAATCTTATGGTAATAGTTTAGAACATACCCTAAAATAAAAATACAAAAGGCAAAACTTAAAAAGGTGTAGTTAGCGTCTATTTTTTCATCGGTAAATAAACTTGTTATGAAGCAAGGTAAATCATAAACTAGACACCAAAAAGCAATAAAGCAAAGAATGTAAAAAGTGAAAAGAATTGTTTTATCAATTATATTTTTCATAAAATCATCTCCTATCAAAAAACACCCTATATGTTTTATATAGAGTGCTAATATTTAATTTTGTTAAATTTATATAAAACATTTCTGTTTATATAGCTTCACCTTTTCCTAAGTTTTTCTTTTTATATTTTAAAAAATCTATAAAAATCTTAATGTCATTAATTTCGTTTGATGTTAAATTTTGAGTATCTATACAAGGTTGTTTTACTTTTCTGTCATTAGATGTACCTAGAAGATAGTCAGTAGTGCAACCAAAGTATTTAGCAAATTTTATTTTAGTATCATCATCTGGTTCTCTGAGGTTTTTTTCGTACATGGCAATAGAGCTAGTGGACATAGACATAATACTAGCTAATTCTTTTTGGCCTAAATTTTTTTCTTCTCTTAAAATTTTTAATCTCTCGCCTAACATACTTAACCTCCCATAAGTTTATTATATCACAAAATGTGCAAAAAAAGAAACACAAATGCACGAAATGTGATAAAATATTAAAAAATGTATTGACAAATTCACGAAACGTGATAAAATGAAATCACAAAACGTGATAAAAGGAGGCTGAAACATGGAAGAATTAAAGAAATTTAGGACAAGCAAAAGATACACAATGCATGAGTTTGCTGGACTGATTGGCGTATCTCTTTCTCTATATTCCAAGGTTGAAACAGGACAACGTAAACCAAGTAGGCAATTTGTTGAAAAATTAAAGAAAAAATTTCCAAGCTTTAATGCAAATAAATTATATTAAATATCACATAATGTGAATTTGTAAAAATGATAAAAATAAACAATAAATGCGACTCAGAACAGAATTTGAAAGGGGTGATACTATGGCGACAAATATATTAAGTCCAAAAAGAACTAAATATGTAAGCGTAAAAGAATTTATGGAAATTTTTAGTTTAAAGCAAACAAAAGCTTATGAGCTAGTTAATGAACCTGGATTTCCAAAAATGAGATTAGGAGAAAAGCTTATAAGAATACCATTAGAGGAAGCAATGGAGTACATAAATAAAAAATATAACTAGGAGGTGAATAAGATGACAGATACAGAAGTGATAAGGAAACAAGCTGAAAAAATATTAGAACTAATTGAAAAAAATGAAAAGCTAGGTGACCTTGTTATGGAATGGCAGGATTTACATGCTAGTAGAACAGAAGAATTAAATAATGCTGAAGCAAGATGCACAGATTTTGCTAGAAAGATAAAAGCAATAGAAGACGAAGTTAATAACTATCAATTCGACAGTGCAACTAATTTACAAAACAAAATAAAAACAATCTTGATGTCTGGCAACGAGGAAGAAGCAAAACATCAAGATTAACATGAATCCAAAGCTACTTAGGTAATAGCTTTGTGTATATTATAACAAATAATTTAAAAAAGAAAAGGGGTAATTTTATGAAAATAGATGAAAAAAGATTTAATGATTTAACAAAAGACATGGATAGTAAGGAGCTTGATAAGATGTTTACATTTTTAGCAGACTTGTTTGAAGACGGTCGTCCTGCTGTAAAAATGATGTCAACGAGTCATAAACTTTTAAACCTAATTCAAGAAGATCTAGATAAGATAACAGATATAGAAAAAGTAGAAGATATGGATATTAAAGCAAAAAAATATACAGAGGCATTATGCCAATGTATAGAAATTATTGAAAATTTTGAAAAAGAGGAATTATAGATGGAAGAAACAACAGAAATATATGACCAATACTATGACAAATATGAAAAAAGTTTTGATTATGACAGCTATTATGAATACTTAGCTGAAAGAGACGATAGAAACTGGGAGGATTAATATGGAAGAAGTAAAAAAGCCAGCAGACTTAACTGATAGAGAACTAATTAGTGAGTTAGATTATGCTAACAGAATGAATAAATTTTACTATGCAAGAAAAGAAGAACTTATGAAAGAAGTTGAAAGGAGAGCTACAGATGTTTAGAGATTTGAGAGCAGACGAAATAGAGTGTAAAGTAGCTCAAATTAGCGATAAAGGATTATCTTTGTTGTTATATAAAACAGCAAGAACTGATATGCAAATACTAGATGAAGTGGTTACACCATACAACTGGAAATGTGAGTATCAAGAAATAAAAAACAATATGTATTGTGGAATTTCTATTTATGACACAAACAAAAAAGAATGGATTACAAAGTGGGACTGTGGAGTTGAATCTGCCTTTGGAGATAAAGAAAAAGGTGAGGCATCTGATGCTTTTAAAAGAGCAGGTTTTAAATGGGGAATAGGAACAGAATTGTATACAGCACCATTTATCTGGATTCCAGCAGATATGTGCAACATAAAAACAGATAGTAAAGGTAAACCAGTTTGCAGAGATAAGTTTATAGTTTCAAATATTGAGATTAAAGACAAAGAAATAGTAAAGCTTACTATAGCAGATTTAACGACCAAAAAGTATGTATTTGTTTATAGCAAAGGAGAAATCAAAGATGCAACTAACAGGAGCAGTGAGTGATATTAGTTTAGACTTTAAAACTAATAAAGCAAAAATAACACTACTAGTCAACGAACGAGAATGCTTAAATTCAATTCAAAAACTAAAAGATGACAAATTATCTATTGAGATAAAAAAACAACGAAATAAACGCAGTCTTGATGCAAATTCATACTGTTGGGTTCTATGTGACAAGGTTGCTAAAGAACTAAGCAAAGAAACAGTGGTTACAAAAGAAGATGTTTACAAAGATGCAATTTTACAAATTGGTAGATTTGAACCAGTAATTGTAACTGAAGTTGCTTACGATAATTTTAAAAGAATATGGGAAAACCAAGGACTAGGCTTTCTAGTCCAGGAAGTATCCCATAAAGATAAATGTGTAAGAGTTAACTGCTATTATGGTAGTTCTACATATGACACAAAAGAGATGTCTTTGTTAATTAATTTGTTGGTAGATTTAGCTAAGCAATATGAAATTGAAACAAAAACAAAGGCAGAAATAAACAGTTTGTTAGATTCGTGGAGGTAATAAATGGAAGGCTGGGTAAAGACATATAGAAAGATTTTAGATAATCCAATAATTTGTAAAGATGCTGAGACATATGCAATATGGTCTTATTTATTGTTAAATGCAACACATAAAGAAATGCCAGCTATGTTTAAAGGGAAAAAAATCATACTTCAACCTGGTCAATTAATAACAGGAGTAAAAACGATAGGTGATAAATTTAAAATCAACAAAGATAAGGTACAACGTACGCTAAAGTGCTTCGAAACTGATAAACAGATTAATCAAGAAACAAGTTCTCGAAACAGGCTCATATCAATAGTAAACTGGGGATTGTATCAAAGCAGTGATAAGCAAATTGATAAACAAATGATAAACAAATGCGAAACCAGTGATAAACCAGTGATAACAAACAAGAATGAAAGAAATAAAGAAATATATTATTATTTTATTAATAAATATAAAAGCAACGAAAAAGATTTTTTCAAGCAGAACAAAATTATAAGTCAAATGAGAAATGATGAAAAATGGGACGAGCTTACATGGGAACAACAACTAGATTTACAAACAGCAATATTTTTTAATGAGGTGATATAAATGAAAAGATATAGCATTTTAAACAACCTAGATTATTGCTACTTTTGTGGAAGACCAGCTGAATGTACTCATGAAGTGTTTTTTGGAATAGACAGACAAGCATCAATAAAAAATGGATTTTGTGTAGGCTTATGCCATGCACACCATAATTTAACAAACGATTCAGTACACTTGAATAGAGATATGGACTTAGAATTAAAGCAGTTATACCAAGGAGAATACGAAAAAGAACATACAAGAGATGAGTTTAGAAAAATTATATCAATGAGTTACTTATAGGAGGCAACAAATGAATTGCAAATTAATATTAGGAGATTGCAAAGAATACATGAATAAATTAGATAAAAATAAAATTATTATAGTAACTGATCCGCCATTTAATATTAAATATAAATATAATACATACAAGGATAATTTGCCTAAAGATGAATATGTAGAAATGCTTATTTCAGTATTAGATGGATTTAAAAGCGTCGTTGTTTTATATCCTGAAATGCTACATGAATTAAGCGTTAATAAAAAAGAGGCACCTAAAAAAATAGTTTCTTGGGTATATAACTCAAATACAAATAAACAACATAGAGATATTGGCTTTTATAATATTAATCCTGATTTTAGAAAGGTACGACAACCATATAAAAATCAGAATGATAAAAGAATAAAAAGATTACTTGCTGAAGGTAAAACAGGAGCAAAATTATATGACTGGTGGGAAGTGCAACAAGTAAAAAATGTCAGTAAAGAGAAAACAGAACACCCATGCCAAATGCCTTTGGAAGTTATGAAGAAGATTATTGGAATTTTACCAGAGAGTTATATAATATGCGATCCGTTTATGGGGAGCGGAACAACAGGGGTTGCTTGTAAAGAGTTAAATAGAGATTTTATAGGGATTGAATTAGACGAAAAGTATTTTAAAATAGCAAAAAAAAGAATAAAAGGAGAATAAATGAAAGAAATATGGAAAGATATTATAGGTTATGAAGGCAAGTATCAGATTTCTAATCAAGGCAATGTAAAAAGCCTTAACTATAATAATACCAAAAAGGAAAAAGTATTGAAACCAAAAGTGAATAGATATGGATACTATGAAATTAAGTTATCCAAAAACAATAAAACAAAAAACTTCTTAGTTAGTACTCTAGTCGCACAAGCATTTCTAAAAAACAATAATTCAGACAAAGAAGTTATGCACATTGGTGATACTAAAGACAATAGTGTAGAAAATCTTAAATATGGTTACAGAAGTGAAATTTTACATCTAACTTATAAAAAAGGGAATCGCCCAGGGAAACCATCTCGATACAAGTTCAGTTATAATGATGAACACTATGTAAAAATAAGTGAGTTAGCACATAAGCATAACATTCCAGTACATTTATTACATAATAGATTAGAAAGAGGTTGGACTCTAAAAGAAGCAGTTGAAATTCCAAAGGAAAGAAAGCAAAGAATGCTCAATGTTACATTGTATGAGTATCAAGGAAAATTGATGTCAGTTAAACAAATATCACAAAAATATAATATTAATACAAAAACAATATATAAAAGGTTAAATAGCGGTTGGTCTATTGAAGAAACAATAGAAATACCACTTGCAAAAAGAAAGGAAAAACAAAAATGAATTATAGATATGAAGGCGAATATGAAAGTGCCAAAAAAAGGAACAGACAAGAAGTATGTGAGTATATTTTAGAACAAGAATATGGAAATACAATATCAGATGTAGATCTAGCAAAAATATTAGAATACAACATCAATGATGAATTAGAGTTTAGAAAATACAAAAGCATGATGAATAAGGTTAGAAATTTCTTACTACAATATGGTTATGTCTTAAAATCTGTTTCAGGTGTAGGATATTATATATTAAAACCATCACAAGTAACAAGACATTGCTATCACACATACATAAAACATGCAAGTAGATTATATGACAAAAGTGCATATGTTTTGGATAGAACTGATAAGACAGAGTTAAGTGATGAGAGAATGGAAGAAATTAAAAATATGATGGATTTAAACAAACAGCTAATAGACAATGTTGAAAAAACAATAGTTGAATCAAAATATTATTCAAGAAAAGATTATTATGACAGTCTAAATGATTAGAGATAAAGACAACATAAAATGTTTTAATTAGGAGGCAAAAGATGAATTATCAACTTACCATAAATGAAAAAGCACTAGGAAAGGAAAGACCAAGATTTAACATGTATCAAAAAAGAACATATACCCCTACAAAAACAAAAAACTATGAAGAGACAATAAAGTATATGTTTCAACAAAAATATGGTAAAAAAACCAATCCTAGTGAAAATGAAATATATATCAAGATAGATGCTGTATATGCACCACCTAAAAGTTATAGCAAAAAGAAAAGGCAAATGCTTATAGATGGACAAGTTGGTTATACACAAAAGCCAGATTGTGACAATATAGCAAAAGCTGTTTTAGATGCTCTTAATGGTGTTGTATGGAAAGACGATAAGCAGGTAGTAGGTTTATTAATTTTTAAAGCTTATGGTGAGGAAGACAAGATAAATATTGAAATAAGAGAGGTAGATTAATGAATAGAGCAAAAAGACGAGAACTAGCTAAGAAGATCAACACACCACAAAAATTAGAACGTGTTGTTGATGAAGTCACTAAGGCGAAAACACAAGAGATACAAAACACATATAACAAGAAATTAATTGATTACATAGAGGTATTCGTAGTCATGATGTGTTATGTTCTAGATTTAGAGGAGATACCAAAAGAAAGAATACCACAGATAGCAAGTCGAGTGTTATTCAATATTGACAGTTTCAGAACTGGAGAATTGGTACCTGCTGATTATGATGCTATTAAGAAAGAAATTGAAGATATGGGGGTTAAATTGTAATGAAAATATTAGAAAAAGTGACGTATGTATTTTATGGAATAAGCATGATATTTAATTTGTATTTAGGAATTAAAACAAAGGATTCTGACAAACTTTGCATAGCATTATGGATATTTAATACTGCAATAATGTTTATGTTGTATAGAAAAGAAGAGAAGTTTGGAGATGAAAGAGTGGAATGGAGAAATGAATTTATAAAAAAATTATTAAGTGATAATCTTGCAAACTTAGAAGAGGACAAACACTGTTGCATTCATTATAAGAATAAAAAGCCAGAGATTTTATATGCACCAAGAAAGCTACTTACAGAAAAGTTTAAAAAAGTAGAAGAAGCTAAAAAGATTGCAAGTAACATTATTGGCTGTGAATATGTAGATGGAAAAAATTTAGAAATTGATGGCCAATATGTTGCAGGTGTCTATATTGATGATTTAGAAATGATGACACAAAGACATGAAATGGTAATAATTAATGAAATAGATGGACTAGATCGTGCTACTTGTGAAAAGATAATTAAGTATTTGAAAGAGGACAATGAATTTACAGCAGAGTTAAAAAAATACGAGCTTATCTAGGAGGGTAACTTATGCAAAAAACTAACTGTCCAAATTGTGGAGCACCAATAAAACATTATTATAACTATAATTGTGAATATTGTGGAACTTTTCTAAACAATCTAGAAAATATGTCAAAATTTTTAGAAGAAAAGGAAATTACAGATATACAAGTTAGTATAGAGAGAAGTTTTAGAACATTTGGTTATGAAATTATGGTAACAGGAATTGCAAGGGATACATTTTATTATTGCAAAGAATATGATCCAAATGGTGTTATGGTTGTAGATGATATATGCAATGCAACTAGATTGGGCTTTAAATTCTTATTAAAAATGGAATATATACATAATAGAACTTTTAAGGAAACAGTAGAGGTTATTAAAAAATACATTCCACCAGAATTTAAAAAGTGTGAGAATTATATTTTACAAAATATTATTATAAAAGCAGTAAGTTACAACTATATCATTGATGGGAGATGGAGATAATTGAGTGAAATTGACATAGGAGAAACAATTAAAAACAATATTGACTATTGGAAAAATCTATATTTTGAAGAACGAGAAAAACGAAATGACGTCGAAGAAAAACTTAAAATAACGGTTGCAATAATAACAAGAGGAATGTATCCAGAGCAAAACGAAGGGGACAATGATTTCGATAGGCAGTTTGTTCTTATACGAAAAGATAGAATAAAAGAGTTAATAAAGAAACATGAAAAAGCAAGAGATTTAGCAGGAGAACAATTAACAACCACACAAATTATTGCAGATACTGATAGCTTGAATTATGGAAGAATAGAAGCTCATAATGTTGCAATAAAGGATTTTGAAGAATTATTGGAGGAAAAATAAAATGTGTGAATATTGTGAAAAAGATAGCGAATTATATAATGATTGGTGTAACTCGCATACAGTAATTTTAAAAATGACAAAATTTCCGGAAAATAAAACTAAAATTGGAATAGATTTATATTGTAATTGTTCAGATACAAGCTTTTTAGATTACATAGATATAAATTATTGCCCTCTATGTGGCAGAAAGTTAGGTGAGTAGATGAAAGATGCAGATGTGATGTTTTATGAATTAGGTTATACACAACATATTGATGGAATAGGTAATATAGATTTTTATAAATATGAGACTGTATTATGCACAGATGACACTTGCAACATTATTAGATTTTATATTGATAGTAAAGAAGTTGGAGCAAATAAGATTTTATCAATGAAAGAATTACAAGCAATAAATAAAAAGTGCAAAGAATTGGGGTGGGTATAAATGGAATTAGAAGAAGCTATACAAACTTTAAAAGATTTTGCAAAGTATGGAAGATATTATAGTAATAATACTGAACATCATATGAAAACAGCAATAAATACAGTATTAAACGAATTAGATGTACTTAAATTTAAGTATCAAGCAAGAAAAGATAGAACAGATACAATAATAAAAAAGCAAGAGAAGATGATAGAGTTGATGTCTAAACATATTAGAGCAGACGATATAGATGAAGATATATGCCAATATCAAGGAATATGTAATGAATATGAATGTGAAGAATGTATAAAACAATATTTTGAAAAGAAAGAAGGTAAATAAATGAAAAATGATACAAAACAAATTGAAAAGTTTGCAGATACTATGATAGAAGTAGGAACAAAATTAAAAGAGTTTATTAAAGAAGATTTCTTAAATAAACCAGAATCTGAATTAACAACTGAAGAAAAAAATAAATATTATCAGTTTATTGGAATATATGTATCATCAATTCAGAAATTAAACGAAATGAGATTAGAGTTATAGGAGGAATAAAGATTGAGTAAGGATTTTGAGATAGACAAAAAAGAATTAGTAAAGCAAATAAGAGAAGCAAAATTAGAAAAGCAACACGTTAAAGTAGAAATCATTGTGGCAAAAGGGGAGCTTAATCCAATATGTAATGTTCTTATGGACGGTGTTGGACCAAAAGAAGTGGGCTCATTATATAGAGCATTAGGAGATGTAAGAAAATATATAGAAAAAGAATATCCAACAGCGGTTGAATTTGCTAATGGATTTTTAAAGACAAAAAAAATTCAAAGAATGGATTTAGAGGACTAAGGAGGAACGGAAGATGGCAATAAAACGTATTTTATCAGATGAAGAAAAAGCAAAAATAAAACAAGCAAAAAAAGAATTAAAGCAATATCAAAACAATATTAGATACATAACTGCAAAATTAAATGAGACAGAAGAAATAAGAGCAGTGTTGGAAAAAGTTACTACAATACTGACACCAGGTAAATCATTTACTGGTGGAGAAAGTCCAGATAAATTTGCAGATGGAATATCAAAAATAGAGGAACTAAGAGGAAAACTAAGTAAAAGAACAATAGAACTTATGGAAATTAAGTTTGAGGTTGAAGATAAAATAGATTCATTGCCATATCCATATAGAGATATATTATTCTATAAATATACAAAAAATATGTCTTGGAGAGAAATTGCTGGAGAAATAAATTACGATATTAGATATTTAGAAAATGAATTATACAGAGAAGCAATATATTTATATTCAAAAAAATAAAACTTCTATAAAAAACTAGATGAAACTAGATATTCAAATGTGTTATATTATAAATGGAATTGGTCCAAAAATTCCAGTTGAACAATCCTTAAAACAAGCTTCAATGAGATTGTGCTTTTAGTTATCTATAAAACAGTCTCGTACCACTAAATATATTATTAACCATGTGAAGACTAAATATCATTAGGCATGGAATTACTGAATGTAGTAATCAGATGTAAGGATACTTGCATAAGGTTGCGGTGATTGTATAGTAATATGCAATCAGGAGATGGAAACATCAACGACAGGGTAATGTGCAAAGATATAACGTACAATCAGGTACTAAAGGTGTCGCGGTAACAATAGACGTCCTAAGTTAGGAAATAAGCCCCCATACTACAAGGTGATACTTGTAAGTCAATCGAGGTAAAATCAAACTAATACCGTTTCCTTTGATGTTCTTGAAAAAGAAATATAAGGCACTAATAGGTTAAAGTAGCTCAAGGGAGAAATTGATTAGCTCAGAGGCTAGAGCATACGGCTGAAACCCGTAAGGTCTTAGGTTCGAATCCTAAATACAATTTTCTGAATGATGGGTGAAATTTATAGGTAGGCAATCCTATACAAGCTTAGACAGGGGTAAGAAGTATTAAGGTAGCTCCTTAATGCTCAGACTTATCCTCTTGTTGACTGAATAATTGTAAGAGTTATATTGATGTAAGGCGAAGGTCTAATAATATATTTTTATATACTGCGAGTGGAAGGTAAGGCATCTTGCTGGTCTCATAAACCAGATAAAACTAGTTCGATTCTAGTACGTCGCAACCATAAAAAACTTATTGCTATAAATAAGATTTTTCATTTATTCTATTGAGCTACTGAATAACACCAGTAGCTTAAATTATAGTTATTAACTATACTAGATAGTTGATATATGTATCTTATTCATATAAAAGAGAATCTCCAAAATAAGTATAGAATTGTAAAGCTGACTAGTTCGAAAGCCGATTCTAGTTAAGGCTGAATATCACGGAAGTAGTGTTGATAGGAAGCACGTGGAATTAGTCTGAAGAGTGGGTTCGATTCCCACCTCCGTGAAAGGCCCTATAAATTACTCATCTACCAAGTTGTAGAAGGAGTCTCTGAAGAAGTATGTAATATCAAATGTTACATGCTTCTTTTGTTATGTATAGTATGAAGTGATATATAAAAAATATAGTGGTAAAGGAAACATTTATATAATAAAAATATATCTGTCCACGAGGTCGCAAGACGAAACCCTTTATATCATTTCATAGTGTTTATAACAAAGGAGGGATTGTATGACACAACAGGAATTATTTAAACAACATAAGATAAAGTGCAAAAGTTGCACCTTAAAAGACAAATGTGATGGAATACATTTAACAATAAATAATACTACAAAATGTGAAAGAGGTGAAGTAAATGAAAGTAATAACAATACCATACATAAATAGCAAAGGACAACCAGCAGATTATTTTTATGATCTAACTAATGGAAGTAAGGTAATTAAAGCTGGAACTGTTTTAGAGGTATCAGAAAAAAGAGCAAAAGAGTTAATGGGAGACAACGTATTTAAAATTAAATTTGCTAAAGAATTTAAAGAAGTTAAATCAAGTAACAGCTTAGAAGAAATGACAAGAGACGAATTATTTGAATTAGCTGACAAATTAGGATTAAAAGTTCCTAGAAATACAAAAACAATAAATTTAATCAACAAAATAAATGAGAAACAAAACTCGTAAAAATAGGGGAGGTCTGAAATATGACTGATAAAAATAATTTAACACCACCACAAAAAGCATTTTGTGATGAATTTTTGAAAAGCTTGAATGCAACACAAGCTTATAAGAAAGCATATCCTAATTGTAAAACAGATCAAGTAGCATCACAATCTGGAAGTAGATTGTTGAGGAATGAGAAGGTTAAAGCTTATATAGATAAAAGACAAAAGGAAAAAGAAGAAAAAGCAATTATTACTCAAGAAATGATTTTAAAAAATCTTAAAGAAATAGTAGAAAGCAAAGAAGAATGTACTAGCAATAGATTAAAAGCTATGGAACTTGCAGGAAAACATTTAGGAATGTTTAAAGAAACAAATATGAATGTAAATATGAATTATGAAGATTACATCAGCAAAGTAGTTGATGACGATGAGTATTAATACAAAAAAATACATAGAGAACTATTTGAAGATTAGAAATAAACAATCTCAAATAGTTCCTTTGGTTTTAAATGAACCACAACAAAAATATTATGATGTAATCAAAAAACTTCATGATGAAGGAAAACCAATTAGAATAATAATACTTAAAGCACGTCAAATGGGATTTAGTACTGTAACAGAAGCATTATTATTTAAAAAGACAGTAACTAAGCATAATGTTAGTTCTGGAATAGTAGCACATAAAGAAGATTCGACAACAAACTTGTTTGAAATGTCAAAACTATATTATGAGAACTTGCCTGAGCCAATGAAACCAGCAAGGAAAAAGTCAAATGCAAAAGAATTGTTATTTAACAACAAAGATAACACAGGTTTAAATAGTAGAATAAAGTGTATGACAGCAGGTGGAAATGGTATAGGTCGTTCAGATACATTTATTAATTTGCACTTGTCAGAACTTGCTTTCTGGGAAGGCGACAAAAAGAAAACACTTATAGGATTATTACAAGCAGTACCAAACACATTAGATTCAGTTGTTATTATAGAATCAACAGCAAACGGTTATGAATACTTTAAAGA
>Ga0326514_10000203_pt1 | contig 38118 bp, 32 predicted proteins | sample 3_2548_0518_D_FD_203653 | JGI IMG/M metagenome (GOLD analysis project Ga0326514, IMG submission 203653) | Bovine rumen microbial communities from UC Davis, California, United States - 3_2548_0518 | ecosystem: Host-associated > Mammals > Digestive system > Stomach > Rumen | place: USA... | reverse complement strand
GAAGGAAGCCAGAACAAGTCTGAGCTATCTGCTGAATATGACCGTTCTGGGGATGATAGCCGATCTGATCCTGGAAGGGATATTCAGAAGGACAGAAAACGTTCAGGGATCAGTCATTATTCTGGCGATCGGAATCATCCTATGGGTGGTCCTCAGAATATTGGACTTTAACGAGGAATACGATCCTCTTGTCGCGCTCTATATCTTCTGCGCGATCAGCCTCATGGCTGTCATCACAGGCGATACGCTGTTCATGGAAGGCAGAGAAGCATTCTTTTTTGCAATATTCATTTTCCTGATTCCGCAGCTTATCACCGATATTCCATGGAGGATCATCCTCTTTACCCTGGCCTTTGATGGAATGTTCGCAATCTTTGAGATGAATACAAAGAGCGGGCTGATCCTTCAGAGAGATCTGATCCGTGTTTTTCTGACCTCGTCTGCATCGATTGTGATCGCTTCAAGGAAGATGAACAAGGTCCTGCGGCTGGTCAATAAAAACACGGGGATCCAGGAAGTTGCGGAGCATGATCCGCTGACCGGCGTCTATAACCGGGCAGGCGGGAAGATGCTGATCAAGAGGCTTATCGATGAGAGAAAGTGCGGGACACTTGCAATCCTGGATATCGATGACTTCAAGCATGTGAACGACACGTTCGGCCACCAGGCAGGTGACAGTGTGCTGAAAGCGGCCGGGAAGATCCTTCGGGATAGCTTCCGCAGTTCTGATATCGTGATGCGGCTGGGCGGAGATGAGTTTATGGTCTATGCGGCCGACATGGTAGATGAGCACTTTGCAGTACAGAAGATGAATTCGGTCTGTCAGGAGATGCATCATGTGAAAGTGGCCCCGGATGCGGAGGAACATATTTCCATCAGCATGGGATGTGTGATCAATGACGGCTCTTATCCGGATGTCGATAAACTGTACCGTCAGGCAGACCATATGCTGTATAAGAAGAAAAGGGAGGGAAAGGACGGCTTCGAGATGCTCAACGTCTCTTACCGGGAAGCCTGAGGAGAGATTCAGATGAAGACACTGGAAGAAGGACTGGAAGAGAAGAAAGAGCTGGCACGCAAGGTGATCAGCCGCCTCGCCGAAGAGTATCCGGATGCAGACTGCACCCTCGATTATGATGATGCATGGAAGCTGCTGGTGAGTGTGCGGCTGGCAGCCCAGTGTACAGATGCCAGAGTCAATGTAGTCGTGAAAGGGCTCTACGAAAAATATCCAGATCCGGAAGCTCTGGCAAAAGCATCCCCGGAGGAGATCGAAGAGATCGTTCGTCCGTGCGGACTGGGGAAGAGCAAAGCGAGGGATATCAACGCCTGCATGCGTATGCTCGTGACAGAATATGGAGGAAAGGTGCCGGATACGATGGAGGAACTCCTGAAACTTCCGGGAGTCGGAAGGAAGAGCGCCAACCTGGTGCTGGGAGACGTATTCGGCAAGCCGGCGATCGTCACGGATACCCACTGCATCCGCCTTTCCAACCGAATAGGGCTGGTCGACGGGACCAAGGATCCCCAAAAGGTAGAGATGTCGCTCCGGAAGATCATTCCTCCCGAAGATGGCAACCTGCTCTGCCATCGCCTGGTCCTCCATGGAAGAGAGGTCTGCACTGCAAGAACGACTCCTTACTGCGGAAGGTGCTGTCTATCCGATATCTGCAGAAGTGCATTCACCTTTCAAACTGCCAGATCGAAGAAAGAATAAAAAGATCCGTACCGGAGTGATCCGGTGCGGATCTTTCTCATTCTATGTGTCAGCAATCTTTGAGAAAGTCTCTTACAGGCTGCCACCCGGAGATCAGGCGGTCCAGGGAGAAAGCTGCATTTGCGGGACTCGTGGAAGGGAGCCGGACTGCGCTTCTTCCAAGCGTCTTCTCCTGATAGCGGCAGAAAAGATTATAGCTTGCGGCACCGTTGCAGAAGATCTGACGTACCGGGGCCGTATCCAGAATCCGGGAAAGATTGGTGGGAATGACATGTCTGATCGAGCTGTCAGACGAACCGATGATGTCACACTGGTAGATGGTATCCCAGAGAGCGATATGTTTTTCATGAAGGAGAGTCTGCTTCTCCGGGATCGTCTGAGGGACAGGAGAGTCTGTCAGTGCAGCGATCAGCTTCCAGAAGCGGTTCTGGGGATGACCATAAAAAAATCCGGCTTCCCGGCTTTTGACAGACGGAAAGGACCCCAGTATGAGGATTCTGCTTTCGCAGTCATACAGGGGTCCGAATGTGTGAGTTAATCTTGTATATTCAGCCATCTGGTTCCTCCGGATGGACCTGCTTTTTTCAGGATTTTCTTCTGTCTTTGATCATAATCGCAATCACGGAAAGAATCGCCATACCCAGGCAGAGAAAAGCCCATCCACGCATATAATGATAAATCGGTGTAAGCCCGAATGCAACCGCTGTCGCGATACCGAACAGAATCAGGGAAATGATCGAGCCGGAGTCATCTTCTGCGTCTCTCAAGGCAATACGTACAATACTGCCTGCAAGCAGAAGCGCTGCGATGATGATTCCGATCACTCCGTTAATGTGACCGCTGGTTGTCAGCATATTCCATGCGGCTTCAAATCCGGATACGATCAGGATATATGCTGCAATAATGATTCCAATGATGCCTGCCCAAAGTTTGATTCCCTTCATATTGTTCCCTCCTGAAAAGAGCACATGTATAAACAAATCTCTTTCACCACTTCCATCATAACATGCAAGTGACCCGGAAGCAATCAATATTCGGTATGCTGTGTAAACAACTTGTAAATATTCTGCATACGGGAAGCAAGTTCTGCGGAAGCAGGAACTCACGACTCCGGAAAGATGGTGCCCGGGCCGCCTGAGGGGATCTCACAGCCCAGCAGCTTGTAAAGGAGGCGGTAGAGGGTGTCGGTCTCTTCCGGGGTAAGGTTGCTGACACACTTTGACATCTTCACCGGCACAGCCTTTGCCTTCTCTCTGAGAACGGTACCTTCCTCTGTAAGGGTTACGATGAGGACACGCTCATCCTCGCGGGCTCTTTTCCGGGTGACCCAGCCTTTCTGCTCCAGCTTTTTGAGAAGAGGGGTCAGTGTTCCGGAATCCAGGAAAAGACATTCGCCAAGCTCTTTAACGGAAAGCTGTTTTCTTTCCCACATCACCATCATCGTGATGTACTGGGTATAAGTGAGGTCCAGTTCATCAAGAAATGGCTTATATTTTTTTACGATCTCCCTGCTGCATGCATAGAGAGGGAAGCAAAGCTGGTTCTTCAGCAGAAGTGAATCGAAACAGGACTCTCCTGTGCGGACAGAAGCAGCAGATGAGTTGGCCTTATCTACCATAGCAATCTATATCTCCCGGCAATCTTTTCGTCTTAACAATCGTTCTGATTCGGCTGAACGACAATTTTATTGCGTACAATCTAATGACAAAATATTACTAGAATTTACAGTCCCTGTCAATAAAAAGAGGATAAAAGGGACAGGAAAAAGAGGATAAGAGAGGGCAGGAAACTTGACAGATACCCCGCCAGGGTATATAGTACGGTATGTAACAAACATACCCCATGAGGGTATCTGACACAGAGGTACTGTCCATGAGCGATGAAGCAAAGAATAGCCAGATGAGACAGCCAACATGCTGTATGTCCGGAAGGCATAAGGAAAGAACACCGGAGGAGATCAGGTCGCTGACGAACCGTCTCTCAAGGATAGAAGGCCAGATCCGGGGAATCCGGAATATGGTGGAAGAAGGGGCTTACTGTCCGGATATCCTGACTCAGTCAGCAGCTGTCACGGCTGCGATGAATTCCTTTAATAAGGAACTTCTTGCGTCCCACATCCGCAGCTGTGTTGCGGAAGACATCCGCGCAGGAGATGATTCCACGATCGAGGAACTGGTGAAACTGCTTCAGAAACTTATGAGATAACAAGAGGAAAAGTCCAGGAGGAATATACGATGGTTAAGACGATGAAGATTGATGGTATGATGTGCGGGCACTGCGAGATGACCGTGAAGAAGGCGCTCGAGAAGCTTGATGGAGTTGCTTCTGCGGAAGTTTCCCATGAGAAGGGACGGGCTGTCGTCACGCTTGCCTCTGATGTCGATGATGCAGTGCTGAAGAATGCGGTTGAGGAAAAGGGCTACAAAGTAACCGGATTAAACGTCTGAAAATTTGTTCCATTTACACGAAAAAACGCCTGTGCTATACTTTTTTCAGATAGAAAAAAGTGTAAAGCGCAGGCTTTTTTTGAAGGGGTGGACATATGAAGAATCTTGTAATTACGATTGCACGTTACTATGGCAGCGGCGGAAGGACGATCGGCCAGATGCTGGCCAAGGACCTTGGAATCAACTACTATGATAAGGAGATTCTGAAGCTTGCTTCTGAGGACTCCGGAATCAACGAAGCCATGTTCGCGAAAGCGGATGAGAAGCTGAAGGGATCACAGCTTTTCAGAATTATGAGAAAGCAGTACCATGGGGAAGTGATCCCGCCGGAAAGCAGGGATTTCCTTTCCAATCAGAACCTCTTCAACTATCAGGCGAAAGTCATTCAGGAACTTGCGGAAGAAGAGTCCTGCATCATCATCGGCCGCTGCGCGGATTATATCCTCAGGGATAAAGAGAACATGATGAGCGTGTTCGTCTATGCATCCCCGGCTTACTGCCTGCAGCAGGCAAAGCTCCGCGGGGCGAATGGCGGCCGGACGACGATGAAGTACGTCGATGACGTCAATAAGTACCGTGCCGACTATATCAAGTATTATACCGGCCGTGACTGGAACGATGTCCGGAACTACGACCTCTGCATCAACAGCGGAAAGGTCGGTTTCGAAGGAACCATGCAGGCAATCAAGGATTACATCAAGATTCGTTTTCCGGAATATGAGAATCCAAACCTTTGATCACGTTTCCCTATGAATAAGAAGAAAGAGAAGTTCGAAAAAGTATTGGAGAAGCCGTGGGCTGCGTATACATTCGCAGCCTGCGCGGCTGTTGTTGTCTTAGTCTTTCTTTCCCGCCTTGACATCGTCGGGAAAGGAATCGCGAAGCTTTTCAGCTTTGTAAAGCCGGTCCTGATCGGGCTAATGATCGCATATGTTGCTGATCCGCTCGTCGCATTTTTTGAGAAGAAGGTATTCCGGAAGGTCAGAAAATATACGATCCGGAGAGGGATGGGTGTCCTCTTTACTTTCCTGAGCATCGGGGTGTTTATCGGACTGATCCTGACGGCACTGATTCCGCAGCTGATCGACAGCGTCAGGATGTTCATCTCCAACCTGGATTCCTATAGTTCCGCATTCAGCGGGCTGATGGATCAGCTAAACGACTGGGCGGCATCGCATAATGTGGACATCTCTCAGTACACTTCGGTCGGAAATGACATAGTGAAGCTCATCACCAGCAGCCTTCCTCAAAGTGTGGACGGCATTCTCAATACTACGATCCATTACGGGAAGAATGTATTTGAGGGAGTGATTGCTTTCATCATTGCAATCTATTTCCTGATGGATAAAGAAAGGATCAGGAGAGGAGCGCACAGGCTCTGGAGGGCGATCGTCAGCGATAAGGGCTACCGGAGAAGCAACAATTTCCTTGCCAGGATCAATGAGATCATGATCCGCTATATTCTCTGTGATCTGCTGGATGGCATGATCATCGGAGTGGCGAATGCAGTGTTTATGCTCCTGGTCGGATATCCTTATGTACCGCTGATTTCCGTAGTTGTCGGGGTGACAAATCTCGCACCGACTTTCGGACCGATTCTTGGGGCTGTCATCGGGGCAGGGATCCTGCTTCTGGTCAACCCGTGGTATGCGCTGGTGTTTCTGATCTTTACCATCGCGCTCCAGACGGTAGATGGATATATCATCAAACCAAAGCTGTTCGGAAACACACTTGGTGTTCCGTCGATCGGGATCCTGGTCTCCATCATCGTGTTCGGAAGGATGTTCGGGGCAATCGGAGTGCTCCTCGCAATACCATTTGCGGCGATCATCGACTACATCTACAAGGATGGGATCCTGCCGAAACTGGAGTCGAGGCGGAAGCTGAGACGGGAGGGGCAGAAGGCGGAAGAGCAGGCCCCAAAGCCGGATGAGGATACCGGAGATTCCCAAACCTGAGAAAGTATGCAGAATAAAAAAAGTCCGGCAGGCGATATGGTCTGCCGGACTTTTTCTTTGGCTTTCGGTATTAACTTACGAAGGATGGTCCCACATATCCTATGACACCGTTCAGTTCGATCTTTGCCCAGCCTCCTTCGATTCCGTAGTAGGTGACGGTCTCGCCGCCGTAGCAGGAGCCGATCACGTTATCTCCGTAATCCGGATAACTTCGGATGTTGCAGGCACTGACGATCGTGGCGGTTGCCGGGGCCTGGGTTTCGGGAGTTGTCTCAGGGGCAGCTGATTCTGCAGTGCTGCTTCCCGGGAGGATATCGATCGGGGTTTCCCCATCCGCTGCGGAGGAATCTCCGGAAGACGGAAGAGAAGTGGAAGATAGCCGGGCATCCGAGGAATAGTTTCCTACGGAATCTCCTGTATCCATGTTGGTGACGGAAGAGGTATTGCCTTTGACAGAAGAAGAACCGCTTGCAAGAATCGTGGTCTTTCTCACAGAGGCGGAAGGCTTTTCTGCTGTCTCCTCCGGAAGGACGGAGTCCAGATCGGAAGTGCCGATGCCGGATACCTTACCGGAAGCAGTTTTTTCCGTTGTTTTTTTGGTCTTCTTTTCGGTAGTCTTTGTGGTCTGCTTCTCAGTAGCCTTTGTGGTCTGCTTTTCAGTAGCCTTTGTAGTCTGCTTTTCAGTAGCCTTTTCGGTCTGCTTTTCGGTAGCCTTTTCGGTCTGCTTCTCGGTAGCCTTTTCGGTCTGCTTTTCAGTAGCCTTTTCGGTCTGCTTCTCAGTAGCCTTCCCGGTCTGCTTTTCGGTCACTTTTTCGGTGACGGCTTGTGTCTTTCCTGACTCCGTCTCACCGGACGTCTCCGACATGATCACGATCTGAGAGCCGGCTTCCTGGTTCCCGGCGCCTGCGCTGCCGTCGCGCCTTGACTTCAGCAGTGCCATGATCATGACGATCACGATGATGATCAGCAGAACTGCGATGATCAGTACGATGTAACGGAGATTATCTGACAGCCATTCGCGGAATGGCGAGTCCTCCGTCTTTTTCTTTTTTTCCTGACTCATTGGATAAAACCTCCCCCTGAACAAGTAGAAGTCCCCTTATATAACGGTCATTGTAGTCGATTTTCCGGATTCGTTCAAGCCCGCGTCTTCCGGAAACCAGGAAAGGCAGTTTGCCCTTGTATGGTCACTGTGGTAAAATCAGAGATACTGTTAAACAAATATTGGTTCAGGTGTCAAAACTGATTACGGATTGTTCCGCTGCTTCGCAGCTTCCACAATCCTGCCCACAATTCGCACTCCCGTGCGGCTTTGCCCCACTACGTGCTCATTGTGGGGCGTGTCAATAACTCATCGCCCCACTTACAAGCAAGCTTGACGTGGGGCATGAGTTTTGACACTGTAATCAATATTTCCATTCAATTCTGACAGGGGAGCAGTGTCATGTTTAAGAAGAAAGCGGAAAAGCATGCAGCGGAAGCTGCAGAAAATTCTGCCCGCCGGATGGCGGATCCGGAGGCAGCTCAGGAAGATCTTTATGACGATGATCTGATCACAGAAGACGACCTGAAGTACTATAATCCGGAAGATCTGGATGGCTATCCGGGACCGGACAATTTTGATGATGACGGAGATCAGAAGATCGACCGGGAGATCGATGATGCCATGCGGCGCAGGGCAATGAAAAGGAAAAAAGACAGGAGGGCAAGAAATGTCTTTCTTGTTCTTCTGATCGCCATCCTTGCTGCGGTTTTCTGCTTTGCATATGCAGAGATCCTGGTTCCGCAGGACAGTGATCTTCCGTGGCCGGCATTTCTTGGAGAGAGACCGGCGGAGGTCCCGAAGGTGTTTTCTTTCCTCGAAAAAGGACCGTCTTCCGGCTCCGGCAAGGTTTCAATCCTGACCGGTGAGAAGGAATCGGAAGTGACTTTGCAGGAAGAGACGCAGGCTGAGGCAGCAGATGGCGCTCAGGCTTCAGGCGAGGCCTCAGAGCAGGCTCAGGGTGCCCGGACTGCAGAAGCGGGCGGCAAATCTGCGGCCGCACAGAAGGCAGCTGAGACGGAGATCCAGACGGAGACGCAGCCTGCGGCAGCACCTTCTGATGCGCATGCAGCGGAGGTCGCCCAGGCCGATCTGCTTGCCACTCAGTATGATTATGATGGCGCGATCGCCCTTCTTCAGACGATTCCTCAGTATGATACCGATCAGGTGATCACAGATGCGATCGCCCAGTACCAGGCGTCCAAGGCTGCATGTGTGGCTGCTGACGTGACCCAGGTGCCGCACATTTTCTATCACTCTCTGGTGAACGAGCCGCAGCTTGCCTTCAACCCGGATGTGATGGGACAGGGGCAGGCGGATGGTTTCAATGCCTGGATGGTGACGACGGATGAGTTTGACCAAATTACCCAGCGGCTTTACGACGCGGGTTATGTCTATGTGCGCCTGCGCGATCTGGTTGTTGAGACGCAGGATGCGGACGGGACGCCGCACTTTTCACCGAACACGAATCTGATGCTTCCGCAGGGTAAAAAGCCGATCGTGCTTTCTGTTGACGATCTGAGCTATTATCATTCCTACGAGCCGGCAGGCTTCCCGGACAAGCTTGTGCTGGACGGGGACGGCCAGGTTAAGTGCCACTTTGTGGATGCTTCCGGAAATGAATCTGCCGGGGATTATGATGTCGTTCCGAGACTCAATTCGTTCCTTGCCGCGCACCCGGACGGCTGCTACAAGGGAGCACGCGGACTGATTGCCCTGACCGGTTACAATGGAGTATTCGGTTACCGTACAGATACCGACTACGTGAAGAAGGAACACCTGATGGAAGACCAGGCGGCATGGCTGGCGGCGCATCCGGATTATAACTTTGACACGGATGTTGCGGAGGCAAAGAAGATCGCGGAAGCATTGAAGAAAGAAGGGTGGGAGTTCGCTTCCCATACCTGGGGACACCTGTCCGTGACTGACAAGACAGCAGATGAGCTGAAGGCTGACAATGAGAAGTGGGTCTCTACCGTCCAGCCGATCGTCGGACCGACCGACACGATCATCTTTGCCCATGGCAATGATATCGGCGACTGGGAAGGATACAAGGACGACAATGACAAGTACGCATACTACAACAGCGTCGGCTATCACTTCTACTGCAACGTAGACGGCTCTGTTCCGAACTGGGTGCAGATCACGGACAGGTACGTGCGCCAGGGGAGAATCGACGTCGACGGCTACAGACTGTGGCTGTGCAAGAATGGGGAAGATACTTCGCTCAGCAGTCTGATCGACACATCCGGGATCTTCAGCGACCAGAGACCGACACCGGTGGTGGCGAATGGACAATCGTAACCTGAATTGTCTGATAATTCACGGAAATTGTCTGGTGCCAGGCACCAGACAATTCCGGTCAATTCGGACACAATTCAAGAAATAGTCTGACAATTAATAAAAGAAAGACCAGGGGCTCCGAAACTGAGATTCACTTCTGCGTGATCTCAGAGCCGGGGCCCCTGGTCTTTCGTGTTGTGTCCCAAAATAGCGGTGCGGTGCCTCAAATTACTTCTTCCGCTTGAAGTACTGCGCGTTCTTTCTCTCCTCACCCTTCGCTACCTTCACGAGGCCCGGGAAGTGTTTGTCGAACATGATCGCTGCCAGGATCAGCGCCAGAACACCGGCTTCCGTGCTGTCGAAGAGAAAGATCAGGATGGTGTAGAGGGTGGTGATGACGATCGCTCCGATCGGAAGATATCCGGTGGAAAAGACGACCAGCATGCCGGCTGCATCAGAAATCAGTCCGAGGAGCGGGGAATACATGAAAATTCCCATACAAGTGGTCGCGACACCCTTGCCACCCTTGAAGTGATGCCAGATTGGCCAGTTGTGGCCGACTGTGACTCCAAGGACGGTGTATAGGATCAGGATGTGTCCTTTTCCCTTGAACAGAACCATATTGAGAAGAACGGCGATGATCGTCTTGAGAAGGTCACCGGAGAGTACCATAGCTCCGGCCTTGAACCCGAACTCTCTCATGACGTTCGCCATGCCGGGATTGCCGGACCCAACCTCGAAGACATTCTTTCCGGTCTTTTTCTTTACAACCAGGTTAGCAGTCAGGATATTGCCGAAAGCATATCCAATCAGAAGACAAATCAGCTTATTTATCATACTCACCTCTCAATTATTATTGCCGCAGCAGAAAGGCTCTGATGCAGAACAGAAGCACCAGAACGATTACGCATACGATCACCCAGGTCAGCGCATTCTTTCCGGAACCAGGGGCCTGGTCTGAAACAGCAGAGGAGCCTGCGACCTTCCGCACAACTTCGACCGCCCGGTCCAGATCCGCCGGAAAGACCAGAATCTCGATCCCTACCGGATCACCGATCGCATAGAGATCACGGATCCCATCGCCCTTCTTTGCATTCACGCCCGCTTCCTCAAGTGCCTTTATCATCTTGTCGGCGTCGTCTTCAGTCGGGGCATAAGCCACATGCACCCTCTTCATGTCACGCTTGACATCATCCATCTTCGACATATGGAAAATGTACCTCCCTTTATTTTCTATCAGTCTTTTCAGGGTACCGTCCGGAACTGCTTCATACTCTGCGCCGGGAGAGCGGTACTCTTCACATGCTTTTGCAGCGCCCTGACTCTCATTATACTTGCAGCTCTGTGCCCGGGCAAGATGTAAGAGCGGTACCTGGCACCGGCATGCGGTACCTGGCACCGGCTGCGGTACCTGGCACCGGCTGCGGTACCTGGCACCAGTCTGCGGTACCTGGCACCGGACCTGTATGTGGTTTAAGCAGAGAACCGGATATTGTCTGGAACAGATTGACAAAAGGGAGTCATTGTCGCTTGCCCCCATTTAGAGCGGTGATGTATCCTGTTAGGCAGATTCAGTTATTTTGCCGTCCTTCTGTTCAGAACTTCTGTACGGAGGAAACCCCATGCGGAAGTCAGGAGAGGACGCAGATCTACATTTCTCTAAGAATGAATGGGAGGGAAAGATATGGCTTACAATCCAGATTCATTTACCCACAAAGCCGAGCGCAAGGGCGTGGAGCTTCTTGTGGATGCGGCAATCAAGCACACCAGCAAAGACAGACAGAAGGCGATGATGCAGTTCATTGACCTTGCTCAGAAGTTCATCGGCGACACCTGGGACCCGGCGGCTTACGACAGAATGCGTGACGCGATCTCCACCACCGACAAGAAGTGGTATAAGTACATCAGCGGACTGTTCGATGATATCAATCCGAAGCAGATGAAGGCTCTTGCAGTCAACGTCGGCTACGAAGCTGGTATCCGTGGATATAAGCAGACCCGTGAGATGGAGAAGAAGTACAACTGCAACATCCCGTGGATCATCCTGATGGACCCGACTTCCGCATGTAACCTTCGCTGCACCGGCTGCTGGGCAGCTGAATACGGTCATACTCTTGCTCTTACCTATGAGCAGCTTGAGAGCGTCGTAAAGCAGGGACGTGAGCTTGGAATCCATGCATATGTCATGACCGGCGGCGAGCCGATGATGCGTAAGAAGGACATCATCAAGCTGGCTGAAGAGTTCCAGGACTGCTATTTCCTGTTCTATACCAACGGAACCCTGATCGATGACGAGTTCTGCGAAGACATGTCCCGTGTCGGCAACGTGTCTCCTAACATCTCCATCGAAGGCTTCAAGGAAGCAAATGATGGCCGCCGCGGAGAGGGTGTCTTCGACAAGATCATGCACGCTATGGACCTTATGAAGAAGCATAAGTGTCTGTTCGGCGCATCCATCTGCTACACCTCCGTCAACTACAAGGTCGTCACCTCTGACGAGTTCCTTGATATGCTGATCGAGAAGGGCTGCAAGATGATCTGGTACTTCCACTACATGCCGGTCGGATGCGGAGCTTCCACCAACCTGCTCCTTACTCCGGAAGAGCGTGAGTACATGATCGAGAGAGTCCGCTGGATCAGAGGCTACGACACCGGAAAGCCGATCATGGCAATCGACTTCCAGAATGATGGTGAGTACATCCACGGATGCATCGCCGGCGGCAAGTACTATCTCCATATCAACCCGAACGGAGATGTCGAGCCGTGCGTATTCATCCACTATTCTTCTGCAAACATCAAGAACCAGACCCTGCTGGAAGCACTTCAGCAGCCTCTGTTCATGGAGTACAGAAAGAACCAGCCGTTCAACCACAACTACCTGCAGCCGTGCCCGATGCTTGAGAATCCTGAAAAGCTGCGTGCTATGGTCAAGGCCAGCGGCGCTAAGTCAACCGACATGGAGGCTCCGGAGGATGTCGATGCACTGTGCGATAAGTGCGAAGACTATGCAAAGACCTGGGCTCCGGTCGCTGAGAAGCACTGGGAGGAGAAGCACTTCACCAGATCTGACGGAAAAGAGTCCGGATCCATGCAGGCAGTCAAGTAATTTTCGCCTGGGCAGAACCTGAGACAGAATAAAGCAGGCAGTCAAGCCAATCTGAAGTCCATTTGCACGGATTCAGATTGGGGTGACTGCCTGTTTTTTCATATCCTTCAGGCAGTCCGTTCATTCAGCTTCCTCACGGAAATGGAAAGCAGAATGTCCGGACTGCCTGTTTCTATACCCCAAAAAGATGTCCCGCTGAAGCGCTTTCCATTTTCGGGAAGCGGAGCAGCGGGACTTCTTTGCATATACAGAAAGTCCCGCTGAAGCGCTTTCCATCTCCGGGAAGCGGAGCAGCGGGACTTCTTTGCATATACAGAAAGTCCCGCTGAAGCGCTTTCCATCTCCGGGAAGCGGAGCAGCAGGACTTCGTATTACTTGTACAGGGAACCCAAACGATTGAACGGGAAGTAGCAGATATAAGCCTTCCCGAGGATATCCTTCTTTGGCACGTACGCAAAAGAAAGGGCTTCTTCCTTTGTCGCAGCCAGACCCTTCTCCAGAGCGATCTCAGGCCAGTAGCGGGCGTCACTGGAATTATTACGGTTGTCGCCCATCATCAGGTACTCACCCTCCGGGACCTGGAAAGCGATGCCATCATTCCTCTCGGTCCAGGTACCATTGATGTAGTCTTCCTCAAGCGGCTGGCCGTCGATGTAGACGACACCTTCTTTGATCTCCACGGTCTCGCCCGGAAGCCCGATCACACGCTTGATGAAGTTGGTCTTCTTGCCCTGGACCTTGTCGATCGGATAGTAGAAGACGACGATATCGCCGCGCTGCGGAGCCTTATCCCCCCAGTAGGCGAAGCGGGTCCCGAGGACTCTTGAATGAGTCATGATCGTCTTCTCCATCGAACCGGACGGAACCGTCGCATTGATGATGATCACGTGGTTGATAAACAGCGCAAGGACGATCGCGATCACGACGACCTCAACCCAGCTGAGGACTTCTTTTATCATGGACTTTTCTCCCTTTGCATCCTGGTTTTTTTCAGAAGATGCAGAGGCAGAAGTCTGATTTTCACCTGCTTTTTTACTTTCTGCCATGAGATTCTCTCCTTCCTTCATGTCAAAGTATCACAAGTATATCACCCGCAGGCTTTACAGTTCAATGACATTTGGACAGCCGGACCATGTAGAGCTTACATTCGCTTGTTTTTAGGTGCCGGTAATGATAGAATAAGTCCAAAGTGGCAGAATCTATCTGCCCTGTCAGATAAGTTCCGGGAAGCAGAATTTGTCTGCTGTGCTGGATCGACAGATCTGCAGCAGTATAAAAGGAAATAAGGGGGATATAAGAATGAAGAACAAAGTCAGATCGATCGTTGTGGCAGCAGCGGCTGCTGTACTTGTGGCAGCAGCAGTTACCGGATGCGGTCAGGCTCGTACGGGGACACCGGCTGCCCAGAAGACAACTGAGGCTCCGGTAGTCAAGGTAACAGAGAAGGTTACCGAAGCACCTGCAACCGAAAGCGAGACTCAGACTGAGACACCTGCTCCGCAGAGCGAGACACCTGCTCCGCAGACTGAGACGCAGGCTCCGCAGACGGAAACCCAGCCGCAGACTCAGCCCCAGACGACGGCAAGCCTCTCCAAGGAAGAAGAGATCGCCCAGGAATCTGAATATACAGACTACGAGACAAAGTGGGCGATGGATGATATCAATGTCCGTGAGACGCCTACCACGGATGAAGATAATATCTTCTACAGCCTTGACCAGGGGCAGACTGCTACGGTAATCGGAGAGACCCCGAACTGGTATGAGATCTCGGTTACTCTTACAGATGATGACGGAACCGAGCAGCAGTACGTTGGCTTTGTTTCCAAACAGTTCGTGTCTGATACGGAAGTCCAGCCGAAGACAGAGGAAGAGCGTGCGGCTCTGGCAGCGGGTGAGACGACAACTGCAGAGACAGCAGCTCCGGCAGAGACCCAGCAGGCATCAGCGCCTCAGGAAACCCCTAAGGCAGAGGCTACGGTACAGTCACAGCCGGCGGCATCTGCTTCCACTGCATCCGGACCGTCCAAGACCCTTGCGGCTGATGCGAATGTCCGTGCGGATGCTTCCCAGACTTCTGATGTGCTTGCAGTTGTAAGCGCAGGCGAACAGGTTACCGTGATCGGCGAAGTGGATGGCTGGTATCAGGTTGATTACAACGGCGTTCAGGGCTATGTAAACAAGAATCTGGTCAGCTGACAGAGTCATCTTATTCAGTTTATGGAGGAGAACAGATTGAAAAAGAGAACCAGGTCAGCGCTGATCGGGCTATTCTGCGCACTCTTTGCTGCGGCCACGCTTTCCGGCTGCGGCCGGACAAGACCCGGGAACAGCCAGGGGGATGAGAGCGAGGCACCAGAGACCCAGAGTGAGCCGGAAGGGACCGTACGTGTCATCTTTGAGACTGATACAGAGCCCGAGACACAGAAGCTGATCACGTCAGTGGAATATACTTCAAAAGACGGAACGGTCAAGCTGACTCTTCCGGATAATACCTGGAAAGTGACGCAGGATGCCGATGAGATGCGCGTATTCTCATCCGGGAATGATGCGATGATCAACGTTGTGCATGCGAGTACGGAAGCTGCGATGAAGACGCTGACGATCCGCCAGACGAAGGAAGATCTTCAGGCAGCATTGGTGGAGCAGTATAACGATCCGGGTGCATACAACATCGAAAGTTATGAGCAGTCCCGTGAAGGGAACGTGAATATCTACCGATATGTCGTCAAGTACAATGCTGCGGCCAGAATGTGGGCTTATTCCGTGACCTATGGGATCGTGGCGCCGGACCAGGCATATGTGATCACCGGTACCGTTACAGATGATAACAAGACTCTTCTGAAAGCAGTGGAGGAGTCTGTCGATAGTTTCTCCGTCCTCAAGGATGAAGAGCTGAAGAGTGTAACAGATACCAGAACCGGGGAGACAGAGAGTAAAAAGACCCAGCCGCAGACGACTCCACAGACTACCACGGCACAGACAGCATCGGCAACCTCTTCCGGAGAGGCGGCGACCCTGAAGACCTATGCTCAGGGAAGCACGATGTACTCGAACGATGTCGTGAATGTCCGCTCAGGTCCCGGAACAGACAGCTCTGTTGTCGAGGCAGTCGAGCTTGGCGGCAAGGTAACCGTCACAGGTGAGACAAGCGGCTGGTATCAGGTCAATGTGAACGGAACAGTGGGATATATCCGCAAGGACTTCCTTTCTGCCACACAGGCAACCACACCGTCCAGCAGCACCACGCCGGAGACGACTGCGCCGGCCAGTGCAGCATCGTCGGCTGAGATCGCAAGCGCTACAAATTACGGAAGCGCTGCGACGATGTATGCGACAGATGGCGTCTATATCCGGTCGAATCCGGGAACAGATTCCCAGGCAGTCGGTTCCCTCGGAACCGGAAGCTCTGTCACGGTTGTCGGAGAGACGGACAACTGGTATATCGTTGACACAGGAGCAGGAAGAGGATATGTCTCAAAGTCCTTCCTGTCATCCAGTGCACCATCCGGCAGCACATCTCAGAATACGGGTACAGGAACAGGCGGAACTTCCGGATCAGGTACGGCAGGAAACGGCGGCGGAAGCTCTGCTCCGGCAAGCGGAACTTCAACGATCTCAGGCGTGGTTACGTCCTCTACGGCAAGCACGATCACAGTAACCGGAGACGATGGCAATACCTATACCATCTATACGGGAGATGCTGACATCACGACATCGGATGGCGGGCTTTATTCCGGACTGCGTGTCACCGCATCGGTCGATAACGGTCAGACGGCAGCCGACGGAACAAAATATGCGACATCGGTTACCGGTCAGTGATCCAGACTGCAAAGGAAAAAGGAGACAGATTATTATGAGTAAACCAGTCAGAACGCCCGCAGTCGATGATCTGTGTGACGCGATCCTGACATTGAAGACAAGGGAAGAGACCTACAAGTTTCTGGAGGATGTCTGCACAGTGAACGAACTGCAGGCACTGTCCCAGAGGTTTGAGGTTGCAAAGATGCTGACAGAGGATAAGACCTATGCTGAGATCGCGGACAAGACCGGTGCATCGACAGCTACTGTCAGCAGAGTCAACCGCTCCCTGGTCTATGGAGCGGATGGCTATGCGATCGTTCTGACCCGCATGGGAGTGATCGGGAAGGAAGAAAAGAAGTAATCTTCCGGAATGGAGACTGGTGAATATGAGAGGGACCGGCGACACCTTGTCGCCGGTTCCTTTTTAACGGAGGCATAGAGATGCGAAAGATGGAGTTCAAGATGGAACGTGACAACCTGGTAAAGCCGGGTGACAGGATCCATGTGACGGAAGGGCAGCTCCCGGAAACCTGGTATTACACGATCGAGCCGGCAGTTGCGATGAGCGCCAACTACGGAATGAGGGAGCGCCTCAAAGTATTCGACGGAGTGGTGGTCGATGTTCACCCGGATGAGAGCGGATATACCGTAACATGTGAGTTTGACGAATAATAACAGGGACCGGATCGCACTATGCCACGTCGCGCTTGCGGGTAAGAGGCATAGTGCGTGTCAGGATCGCGAGAGCTGCGAAGCAATCCGTTATGATAGACAGTAAGTTATGGAGGAATTTTCGAGTATGGATATGGAACAGATGTTAGACAGCCTGAATCCCCGTCAGCGGGAAGCTGTGACGGCACCGGATGGCCCTCTCCTGATCCTGGCAGGCGCCGGATCGGGAAAGACGAGGGTCGTCACATGCAGGATCGCCTACCTGATGAAAGAGAGAGGGATAAAGCCCTGGAACATCTGCGCGATCACGTTCACGAATAAAGCAGCCGGTGAGATGAGAGAAAGAGTCAACACCATCGTCGGTTTCGGAGCCGAAGCAGTGAACGTAGCCACATTTCACTCAACCTGCGTACGGATCCTGAGAAGAAACATCGACCGGATCGGCTACAGGAACAATTTCATCATCTACGACTCGGATGATTCCAAAAGCCTTGTGCGTGAAATCTGCAAGGATCTGTCGGTGAACACCAAAGTCTACAAGGAGAGGACCATACAGTCCAGAATTTCAGCTGCCAAAAACGAGCTGATCTACCCGGATGCATTTCCGGAATGGGCCGGCTGCGATCCGGAGTCTGTCCAGGTCGCAGCTGTCTATGCGGAGTATCAGAAAAGGCTGAAGAAGAACAATGCCCTGGACTTCGATGACCTGATCGGACTTACCGTCAGGCTTTTCAGGGAAGTTCCGGATGTCCTTGCCTACTATCAGGAACGCTTCCGCTATCTTCTGGTCGATGAGTACCAGGACACCAACAAGGCTCAGTTTGTGCTTGTATCGCTGATCGCGCACAAGTATAGGAATCTCTGCGTCGTCGGTGACGACGACCAGTCGATCTACCGCTTCCGCGGAGCCGATATCGGCAACATTCTGAACTTTGAGAAGATCTTCCCGGATGCCAAAGTCATCCGGCTGGAACAGAATTACCGCTCGACCCAGACCATCCTGGACGCAGCGAATGCCGTGATCGCCAACAACCAGGGGCGCAAGAGCAAGACCCTCTGGACGGACAACGGTAAGGGTGACAAGGTCATCCTCAAGCGGTTTGAGACCGCCTCCCAGGAAGCCTATTACATCGCGGACGACATCGCGAGGCAGAAGAAAAACGGCGCTTTCGACTACAAGGACAGCGCGATCCTCTACAGGACCAATGCCCAGTCCCGCGCGATCGAGGAACAGCTTCTGATGGAGGACGTGCCCTACACGATCATCGGAGGCGTCAACTTCTATGCCCGCAAGGAGATCAAGGATATTCTCGCCTACCTGAGAACGATCGCCAACGGCATGGATGATCTGTCCGTCCGGAGGATCATCAATGTTCCGAAGAGAGGCATCGGGGAGACGACGATCGCAAGGATCGCTTCATTTGGCGCAGCCAGCGGTATGAGCTTCTTTGAGGCAGCCACCCAGGCGGCGGTCATCCCGGGTGTCGCGAGAGGCTCAGCGAAGATCCTCAACTTTGTCTACTTCATCCAGAAGATGAGAAGAGATTCCGAGGGGAAAAATGCCGCTGAGATCGTGAAGATGGTCGTCGACAAGACTGGCTATGTGAAGGAGCTGGAGGCGGAGAAGACCGACGAATCGCTGGACCGTATCGCCAACATCGATGAATTGATCAACAAGGCAGCCCAGTTTGATGAAGCGGTGAGGGCAGCTGCTGACGAAGCAGCTTCCGCAAATGAACCTGCCGCAGCAAAAGCTGCCCAGGTTCCGGATGCAGCGGACTTGGGGGAAAGGCGTCTGGTCCCGACCGGCCTCGATGCCCTGAATGACTTTCTCGAGCAGGTTGCCCTGGTAGCGGATATCGACAGCTTCAGCGAAGATACGGACAAAGTCCCGCTCATGACCCTCCATTCCGCGAAAGGACTTGAGTTTGACAACGTCTACATTGCAGGCATGGACGAAGGACTTTTCCCGGGATACCGCTCGATCTCTTCCGGGGACACTGCGGACATGGAGGAGGAGAGAAGACTCTGCTATGTCGGCATCACAAGGGCGAAAAAACGCCTCACTCTCACATCTGCCAAGGCAAGAATGCTGAGAGGACAGACGGAATGGTACCGCATGTCACGTTTCGTGGACGAGATCCCGGAAGAGCTGCTCGATGACAACCGGGTCAAAAGCCAGGGAAACCTGGGAACGAAGAAGGACGGTACGGATTCCTTCCACATGCTGTCCAAGGCGCAGGCGGAAAGAAAGCGCGAGCATGACGAGTTCATGGCGAAGCCTTTCTATCTGAAAAGCAAGCAGAAACCGGCCTCTTCCATGGGCAAGCCGGTGATGGGGCTGGATATCGTGAAAGGCTCTGACCTTGCAAAGCCGACCGCACTTTCCTATTGCGAGGGCGATCGCGTCCGCCACATCAAGTTCGGTGACGGGACCGTCCAGAAGATCGAAGATGGACGGCGGGACAAGGAAGTGACGGTCGAGTTTGACAGATATGGCGTCAAGAAACTCCTGGCCGGATTCGCAAAGCTGCAGAAGATTTGAGTGAACAAATCAGGTAGCAAATGCTGCAGAGGTGTGATATACTGGCAAAAAGAAGTGCAGGGGCGGAAAAGCCCTGTGTCTGGATAGCAGAAGAAAGGACGGGTCTTACATGAAGAAAGATGAATTACTGAGAGCGCTGAAAGACCGGGACAACGAGAAGCATAAGAATGCCGTTCTTTGGGTCCTCGCGATTGTAGGCGCGATCGCTGCCATCGCAGCAGTTGCCTATGCAGTATATCGTTATCTTACTCCGGATTATCTGGAAGATTTCGATGACGACTTCGACGATGATTTCGACGATTTCTTCGATGATGAAGAAGAATCTGAGGATAGTAAGGAAGAAAAGAAAGAAGCAGAAGAGAAGAAGGACGAGTAATCTGGATCTTTTCCGCATGACAAAAGGTCAATAAGGGGAGGGGCTGTCGGTTACGGCAGCCCTTTCTTTCACTATAGCCGGGAGAGGCAGCTGCCAGGCCGCCGGAGATTACAGGGAGGAAGGCTTGAAAAAAGGAGAGATATCAGAAGGTTATGTGATTCGCGCAGATTATCCGGCGCGTGGGATCGTCCTCAGAGGCGACCAACAGGTCCGCGTGAAGGATGCACTTCCGGGACAGACCGTGCGCTATCGCATCACTAAGAAGAATTCCCACCGCACTGAGGCGATGCTTCTGGACGTGCTGGAGCGTTCCCCGGAGGAGATCACCGCTGACTGCCCGCATTTCGGAAGATGCGGAGGCTGCAGCTACCGGACGCTCTCCTACGAAGACCAGCTGAAGCTGAAGGAAGACCAGATCCTGAGACTCTTTCAGGGTACAGTAAAGGCGGCGGACCGCACAGATACTGGCAACGAGGAAGCAGCAGAGAACGCTGCTGCTCAGGAGAAAGGGAAACAGACAAAGCCGGCAGGCATACCTGCCTGGTTTGAGGGAATTCTCGGAAGCCCGGACCAGCCGGCCTACCGCAATAAGATGGAGTTTTCCTTCGGCGACATGGAGATCGGCGGAGAGCTTCAGCTTGGCCTTCACGCGAAGGGAAGCTTCTACGATATCCTGACGGTGGACGGCTGCCGGATCGTTGATGAGGATTATCACCGGATCCTGACCTGCACTCTGAAGTGGGCCAAAGAGACCGGCCTTTCCCATTTTCATAGAGTGACCCATGAGGGCTGCTTCCGCCATCTGCTCGTAAGAAAGGCAAGAGCGACCGGAGAGATCCTGGTGGACCTGGTCACGACTTCCCAGGCATCGCCGGACCTTACAGAACTGAAAGAAAGGCTGCTGGACCTGAAGCTTGACGGCAGGATCGCCGGCATTCTTCATACGACAAATGACAGCGTAGCGGATGCCATCAACAATGGCGGGACCGAAGTCCTCTGCGGGACAGACACGATCACGGAGAAGCTGCTGGGGCTGACTTTCCGTATCACTCCGTTCTCCTTCTTCCAGACGAATTCAAGAGGGGCGGAAGTGCTCTATGACACGGTCCGGCGTTACATCGGAGAGACGGACAACAAGGTCGTGTTCGACCTTTACAGCGGGACCGGGACGATCGCCCAGGTGCTGGCACCGGCGGCGAAACATGTGACCGGAGTCGAGATCGTTCCGGAGGCAGTGGAGAGCGCGAAGGCAAGCGCGAAGCAAAACGGCCTTGATAACTGTGACTTCATCTGCGGGGACGTTCTGAAGGTGACAGGCGAGCTCACGGAGAAGCCTGACCTGATCGTTCTCGACCCGCCAAGAGAGGGAATCAACCCGAAGGCGATGCCCAGGATCATCGGCTTCGGAGTTAAGCGGATCGTCTACATCGCCTGCAAGGCGACCAGCCTTGTCAGGGATCTTGAGCCGCTTCAGATGGCAGGCTACCGGGTGAAGAAACTCTGCGGGGTAGACCTTTTCCCGGGGACGGCCCACTTCGAGGTCATATCTCTCCTGGAGAAGGAAGAGTGAACATATATCCGCTTGATGGAGGCTTTTGATATGGCGAATCAGGATGGCAACAGGAAAGTGAGGATCTTGTTTGTCTGCAGCAGCAATACCTGCTGCAGCGTGATGGCCCAGAGCATGATGCAGACCATGGTGGACAGCATCGGGCTGAGTGGGCGTTTTCTGATCGATTCCGCGGCCTGCGGGAAGATCCGGCAGAATGCCGCGGTCGATGAACAGGCAAGAGAGAAACTCCATGCGATGAACATCCCGGTCATAGAACATAAGCCGCGCCAGATGACCTGGGGCGACTACGACAAGTATGACTATCTGATCGGTATGGATGAATGGAATATCGACGATATGCGATATATCACCGGAAGCGATCCGGACCGCAAGATCTGCAAGTTATCGTCATTTGCGGGGGCAGACAAGGATATCGGGGACCCCTGGTACACGAATGACTATGACACAGCTTATCAGGATATTCAGGAAGGCCTTATGGGACTTCTTAATAAGCTTACATAAGGAGGATATTAACAATGGATTTCAGAGAAAGGTATGAGATATGGAAGAAGAATCTGCCGGAAGTAAGTCCGCTGAGGGCACAGCTTCTTGAGCTTGAGGGAGATGAAAAAGAGATCAAGGAGCGCTTCATCCAGGATCTTCAGTTCGGAACGGCCGGACTTCGCGGGATCGTCGGAGCCGGGACCAACTATATGAACGAGTACACGGTAGGAAGGGCTACCCAGGGCATCGCGAACTACATCAGAAAACAAGGTCCGGAGGCTGCAAAGAAGGGCGTGATCATCGCCCACGACCCGAGACATTTCTCAAAAGAGTTCTCAGAGCTGGCTGCCGGCATCCTTGCGCAGGCAGGGATCCATGTATACACATTCCCGGACCTGAGACCGACCCCGGAGCTGGCTTTCCTGATCCGGAAGATCGGGACGGTGTCCGGCATCAACATCACCGCCTCCCACAACCCGAAGGAATATAACGGCTACAAGGCTTACTGGGAGGATGGCTGCCAGGTAAGCTCTGCTATTGCGGATGGCATGATGAAGGAGATTGAGAAAGTCGACTACTTCACAGGAATAGAGAGGGGAGACTTTGAGAAGCTGAAAGAGAGCGGCATGATCACGATCCTCGGACCGGAATATGACCGCATGTACCTCGATGAAGTCGAATCCATCGCGATCCATCAGAGGGATGAACTGGATCTCTCCATTCCGATCGTCTACACTCCGCTGAACGGAGCCGGATCAAAGCCATTTTCGACCATGATGGCAGACCGCAAATTTCAGAACTTCCATATCGTCCCGGAGCAGAAGGACCCGGATCCGGACTTTTCAACCGTCGGCTACCCGAACCCGGAGGACCCGAAAGCATTCCGCCTGTCCGAAAAGCTGGGCAAGGAGCTGGGCGCGGAACTTCTGATGGCGACCGACCCGGATGCCGACCGCTTTGCGATCGAGCTTCTGGCTGATGACGGCAGCTACATCCCGCTGAATGGTAACCAGACCGGCTATCTGCTCGTCAACTACATACTGGAAGGCCGCAAAGATGCGGGCACCCTTCCGGCAAATGGCGCCATGGTCAAGTCGATCGTCACCTCGACTCTTTCGACCGAGATCGCGAAGGCTTACGGCGTCAGGATGTTTGAGTCCCTGACCGGTTTCAAGAATATCTGCGGACGGATCCCGGATGTTGAGAAGGCAGGCTGCACCTATCTCTTCGGCTATGAGGAGTCGGTCGGCTACGCGGCATGCCCGGACATCCGCGACAAGGACGGAATCAGCGCCGGCATGCTGGTTGCCGAGGCGGCAGCTTACTATAAAAAACAGGGCAGGACCCTGTGGCAGGAACTGGAGGAGATCTATAAAAAGTACGGATACTATGCAGAGGCAGAGCCGAACCTGATCCTCAAAGGGCTGGAAGGCGCCGACCGTATCAGGCGGATGATGACCTGGCTGAGGGCGAATCTGCCGACAGAGGTTGCCGGCTGCAAGGTCGGGAAAGTGATCGACTATAAGGATGGCTACGAGGACATTCCTGCTTCCAATGTTCTTCGCTTCTTCCTTGACAATGGCAGCTGGTTTGCGGTACGTCCTTCGGGAACCGAGCCGAAGATCAAGTTCTACTTCTACTCCAAGGGAAGCAGCAGGGCTGAGGCGGAAGAGATCAACGGAAAGATCCGTGATGAGATCCTGGAGATGATCCAGAAGGTAGAGTAAGAAGAGTAAGACGTCGCTTTGATTCTTTCCGGAGGTGTTCTGTATGGTGAATGCACGATCGCGGAAGGCTGAACTGGATCAGCTAAGGCAGAAAAAACAGCAGAAGGGTGGCCGCGGCTATTCGCTGAAGAAGGCGAAAGTGATCGCGGTCGCAGGCGCCGGGGGAAAGAGCACTTACATCCGGAAGGAATCGGAGCGGTATGCGAAAGAGGGAAGGAAAGTCGCTGTCCTCACAAGTACACATATCTATAATCCCCGATATGAATTCGGCCTGAAGAAACCAGCCAGGATGGCTGAGGAGGCCGAAGGTATTCCGGATGACAGAACACCCGTCGCCAGCATCCACGGCGTCGACTACTATGGGGTCCCCTCTGAGCAGTTCAAGCTTGGATCTGTCAGCCGGGAGACGTACATTTTCATCATCAGGACTTACGATTTTGTCTTTGTGGAGGCGGACGGCAGCCGGGGAATGCCGGCTAAAGTTCCGTCACCCGGAGAGCCGGTCATCCCGAAAGAGACCGACAAGATCGTCGTGGTGATGGGAAAGCAGGCAGCAGGCAGAACGGTTTCTGAGGTCTGTCAGCACTATGACCCGGCAAGAGTCAGCTGGCTCACGCCGGATGCCAGGCTGTCGGAGGAAGACCTTCGGAGAATCGCCCGCGAGTTCTACTGCAAACCGCTGAGCCGGACTCATCCGGATGCGGAGTTTGAATTCTATCTTGGGGATCTCTTTCAGTCTGGCAAGGAGAATCGGCCGGATCAGGTGACCTTTGCCCTTATGGCGTCCGGTTTCGGCCGAAGGTATTCGGAAAAAGAGGACAAGCTTTTTGCCCCGGTTGACGGAAAGCCGCTTTTCTCCTGCGTTCTGGAAAACATGATCGAGGCTGCGAAGCTGCTTAGAGAAGATGGGATCGAGACCGGAATCCGGGTCGTGACCCGGTATCCGGAGATCATGGACTTTGCTTCTGCAAAGTTGGCAGACTACGAGAACATCCGCTTTCTTGAAAATGTGCGTGCCGAAGAAGGAATCACCGCCTCTATCCATATCGGAACCAAGGTGGCCTGCAGTGAGGGAAGCGGAGCGGTGATCTTCTTCGCCGCGGATATGCCTTATCTGGATGGGGAAAGTATCCGCAGATTTGCGCTGGAGTTTCTCTCATCGGGTAAGAGTTATGGATGCATGGCCTATCGAAAGGAGCAGCAGGTTCCTGAGGATGGCCGGACGGTCGACAAAGTGAAAGTTGTGAAGTCGGTGCCGGGGGCTTTCCGGCTGGACAATCGCAGAGACAACCGGGAGGCGCTGCTTTCGCTCTCCGGAGATCACGGGGCGATGCGGGTGATGAAAGCGGCTCCGTGGGAGACGTACCTTTTCTATGTCTCCGAAGGCAAGATGAGAGATATTGATATTAAAGAGTGACATGCTGCGTCGGGCTGCCATCGTTGACGGCCTCTGCTCCGTCGGGCTGGCGTCGGGGGTCCGTCGACTCACTTCCGTTCGTTGCTCGCTCCAACGGTACTAACCTCGCACTTCACTGCGCTTGTGCTCGCTAAGTACCGGGGCTCGCAAACGGTCTCCGAACCTCCCGACGTCAGCCCTCCTCGCGCTGCGGGTAAATCTGCAAAGTAATACATACGGATATATAAAAAAGCCGGAGAAAGCCCGGGCGATATCCATTTCCGAAAGGGGATATCGACCGGGCGTCTCCGGCTTTTCATTATGCATCAGCATTGAGCGGTCAGGTTTCAGGTTCCGGCGCCTCGATGGACGTGAAGTCGAACCTTTCCATATCGAACAGCCCGCGGTCGGTGATCTTGATGTCCGGGATGACGATCAGGGACATGAAGCAGAGGGTCATGACCGGCTCTACGTCATGGCTGACACCCAGGACATCGTAGGCAGTGTCGTGGAGCGTCTTAAGAGCCTTGGCGACTTCCTCCCCGCTCTTGTCACTCATAAGACCTGCGATCGGAAGCGGAAGGGAAGCGAGGACTTTGCCGTCCTTGACGAGGACAAATCCGCCTTCCTGGTCGATCAGAGCACGGATCGCGGCGTCCATCTCCTCATTGGAGACGCCGACGCAGATTACGTTGTGGGAGTCGTGGGCAACGGAAAGGGCGACTGCGCCTTTTCTGATGCCGTAACCCTTCAGCAGGCCAAGACCGATATTGCCGGTGTTGTGATGACGCTCGAGGACTGCGATCTTGCAGATATCCTCAGCCGGATCGAAAATGAAGTCGCCGTCTTCGTCCAGCTTCACATGGACATCAGTCTCCTTTGTGCGGATGCCTCCGGGGATGATCTCGATGGTCCTGACATAGTTGCTCTTCAGGTGCATCTTCAGATCTTCCGGCCTGAACGGCTTTACGTGCATGGAGCCTCTGACAGAGAAGATCGGAGCCTTCTCGTATTCGAGGAGATACTTGCCACTTTCGGCAACTTTCTTGCCTTCGATGAAGACGGTTCTCACTCCGAAGTCTTTCAGGTTGTCGAAGAGGACGATGTCAGCCCGTCTTCCCGGAGCGATCGCTCCGCGGTCTTCCAGCTTATAGCACTCGGCTGCATTCAGGGTTGCCATGGAGACCGCCATGACAGGATCGATGCCGGCATTGACCAGCTTCCTCAGATGGCTGTCGACGTGGCCTTCGGTCAGGATGGTCTTCGGCTGCCGGTCATCCGAGCAGAGAATGCATCTCCGGTAGTTATACGGCGTGATGCCCGGGATCAGATTCTCAAGATCGTGGCAGGCAGATCCGTCTCTCAGCTGGACATACATCCCACGCTCGAGGCGGTCCTTCATCTCCTTGACGGTCGTGCATTCATGGTCGGTCTTTACGCCGGCTGCGGCGTAGGCATTGAGCCCTGCTCCATCAAGCCCCGGTGAATGTCCGTCGATGACTTTGTGCATAGTCAGGGCGACCAGCAGCTTATTGAGGTCGTCATCATTCTTGTTCAGGATCCCGGGAACATTCATGAATTCGCCAAGGCCCGGGACGTGGCGGTCCTGCATCGGCCACTGCATGTCGAACGCATTGACGACAGCTCCCGAGTCCTCAAATGGTGTTGCCGGTACACAGCTTGGAATCATGTACCGGACGGAAAGCTCTGTCTTTGCGGCTGCGCGGATCATGTAGTTGAGACCTTCCAGACCGTAGACATTCACGATCTCATGAGGGTCCGCGATGACGGTCGTGGTCCCGCGAGGGACGACCATCCGGCCGAATTCCTCCGGGGAAGTATAAGTTGATTCGATGTGGATGTGGCCGTCGATCAGGCCGGGAGCAGCATAGGCGCCTTTCGCGTCATATTCCTCCTGCCCTCTGTAATCGTCACCGAAGCCGACGATCAGGCCATCCGTGATTGCGATGGAGTCCGGCCGGACCGTTCCTGTAAAGACATCGACAACATTGCAGTTGTAGATGACCAGGTCGGCAGGAATCCGATGCATTGCCGCGTCGATCACGCGGGTAAGTGTCCGCTTGTCCATGTGTTCCATAAAGCCTGAACCTCCTTTTTAGCATTTGTTGCATTTGATTGTAGCCGGTGCTAAAATATTGTCAAGACATTTTACAAATTTTCTGCGAGTTGAAAGAAAAAACTGTGAAAACTGAACAAAGAATAATCCTTACGTTCCCCACAACCACTGACGCAATGTTTTTGGAACATGTATGCAGGACCGAAGAACTTCCGGGGAGAATGATCCCCGTCCCGACCAGCATCAGCGCCGGCTGCGGACTTTCCTGGAGCGCGCCTCCGGAGGCGGAAGAGGCGATCAGGAAGGCTGCGGAGAACCATAACATCAGAATAGAAGGAATCTACGAGAGGGTTCTGTGACAAATGCCGAGGGCGGCTGATACAAAGATCCTCGGCGTTTTTCGTATATAGGCAACGGACACAAAGGAGGCAGGAACATGACTTTGTTTCAGAATGGTACATTGGTTTATCCGACAGGCTCCAGGAGCGCAGATCTTCTGACTGACGGGGAGAAGATCGTAAAGGTCGCTTCGCACATCGATCCTCCTGAGGGCTGCCAGATCGTGGATTGTGCAGGGAAACTCATTTTCCCGGGATTTATTGACGCGCACACCCACTTCGACCTGCATGTCGCAGGGACGGTCACCATCGATGATTTCAATGCAGGTACCAGGGCGGAGATTGCCGGCGGCACCACAACTGCGATCGACTTCGGGACCGCTTACCCGGGGGAGACCCTGAACGAAGGCCTCGACAACTGGTTCAAAAAGGCGTCTGTCGGGTGCAGCTGCGACTATGGTTTCCACCAGACCATCACGGAGTGGAATGATCAGATCTCTGCGGAGATCCCGGACATGATAAAGCGGGGGGCTTCCACCTTCAAGATCTACATGACTTATGACACGCAGATCGATGACTGCACGATCCTCAAGGTCCTGAAGAGGCTGAAGGAATGCGGGACCACGACCGGCTGCCATTGTGAAAACAGCGGCCTGATCGATGCCCTGCGGGAAGAATATGCTTCAGACGACCGGAAGACCAGGGTCAGCTCTCATTACCTGACCAGGCCGGCGGCAGCGGAAGCCGAGGCAATCGGGCGCTACTGCCATCTGGCAGAAGTTGCGGACGAACCGGTTGTCGATGTTCACCTGACCTGTGCCGAGGGACTTGAGGAGATAAGGGCGGCAAGGCGCCGCGGCCAGAAGGTTTATGTGGAGACCTGCCCGCAGTACCTGGTCATGGACGACAGCCTTTATGAGAATGACGATTTCGACGAAGCGTCCAAGTATGTGTGCGCTCCGCCGCTGAGAAAGAAGTCCGATCAGGAAGCACTCTGGAAGGCAATGGCGGACGGTGAGATCCAGACCGTATCCACCGACCACTGCTCTTTCACGGTGGAGCAGAAGAGGCTTGGAAAAGACGACTTCCGCAAGATCCCGGGCGGCATGCCGGGAGCGGAGACCAGGCCGGCTGTCATCTACTCGGAAGGTGTGGCGAAAGGCCGCATCACCAAGGAACAGATGTGCGGGCTTCTGGCTGAGAATCCGGCAAGGCTGTATGGCCTGTATCCAAAGAAGGGCGTTCTGAAAGAAGGTTCCGATGCCGACATCGTCATTCTGGACCCGGCTGCCGGGAGAACCATTTCCGTGAAGACGCAGGTTTCAAAGTGCGACTACGCTCCGCTTGAGGGCATGAAGCTTCAGGGTGCGATAAAGCAGGTTTACCTGAGAGGGCAGCTGGTAGCCGAGGATGGAAAGGTTGTGAAGGAGAATCAGGGACAGTACCTGAAGAGGGGACTGCCGGAATTCTTCTGAGCTTGCAAGCTGCGGATGCCATAACGCTTTGACAACGGGAAAATGAGTGTCAAGCCAGAGGAGGAGAAAATATCATGAATCTGCATCTTACGAAGGAGGAAGCAGAGAGGGTCCTGGAGATCAAGCGCGATCTCCACATGCACCCGGAGCTTTCCCATGAGGAATTTGAGACTACGAGGAAGATCAGGGAAGTCCTGGGCGGGCTTCCGGGAATCGAGCTTCTGGAGCTGCCGGATACTTCGGTCGTGAAAACCGGTGTCGTGGCAAGGCTGGTCGGAGGAAAGCCGGGAGCTGAGGTGGGGCTGAGAGCCGATATCGATGCTCTGCCTCAGACGGAGGCTTACGAGAGCCCTTATAAGTCGGTCTGCCCGGGCAAGATGCATGGCTGCGGCCATGACTTCCACACGGCATCGCTTCTGGGGGCGGCCATGATCCTTTCCCGGAACCGCGCAGAGGTGCCGGGCATCGTCGACTTCCTTTTCCAGGAAGCCGAGGAGACGACCAATGGCTGCAAGGAGATGGTCGATGCGGGACTTTTCGACATCATCCACCCACGATATTTCTTCGGGATGCATAATCGTCCGGAGGTACCGACGGGTCAGGTCGTCATCCAGCCGGGCGGGCTTATGAGCGCGAAGACCAATTTCGTGATCACGGTCCGCGGCAAGGGCGGCCATGGCGCGATGCCGCATCTCTGCATCGACCCGATCGTCTGCGCGGCAGCTATGGTCCAGTCTCTCCAGACAATCGTATCGAGAAATGTCGATCCGATGGAGAATGCGATCCTGACGATCGGATCGATCAACGGAGGAAGCGTCGAAAATCTGATCGTCGACTCTGTGAGGATGACCGGATGCGTGCGGTCCCTGAGCCAGAAGACCAAGGATATGCAGGTCAGCCGGCTGGAGGAGATTGTATACAATACCGCGAGAGCTTACCAGTGCACTGCAGAGATCGAGTATAAGGAGATCCTTCCGGTTGCCTATAATACACCGGAGATGACAGAGATTGCCCACAAGGCGGCAGCGGCAGTTGCCGGAGAAGAGAACTGTGTCCATGCAGTTCCGACCCTTGCCAGCGAAGACTTCGCGATCATCATGGACAAGATTCCATCCTACCTCTACTGGGTAGGTTCAGGGACAGAGGGAGAGCCGCTTTACGCATGGCATAACCCCATGTTCCATGCCAACGACGGCGGACTTCCGGTCGGCGCGGCAGTGTACGCAAGTTCCGCAGTGACCGCAAATTCCCTGTAAGGAGACAGATGCCATAAAACAGGTGTCCGTCACCTGCTATATCCACTATATAGAATAATAGGGAGGAGAAGCATAATGTTATCGCTTGATGAAAGAGGAAAGACCTGCCCGATCCCGATCGTGGAGACCAAGAAAGCCATCGAGGCGCTTGACGTCGGAGAAGTTGTCGAGACCATCGTCGACAATGAGATCTCTGCGCAGAACCTGAAGAAGTTCGCGGACCAGAGAAAGTACGCGTATGAGATGGAGAAAGTGTCTGGAAGCGAATTCAAGGTTCATCTGACCGTCACGGAAGCGGCAAAAGAATTCCTGAGCAAGGGCAGACCGTCATTCAACGAGAATGACTACCAGGCGTGCGATTTGCCGGCTGCGGCTTTTTCCGGAGACTACATTGTGGTCATTTCCTCCGACCATATGGGTGAGCCGGAAGAAGAACTGGGCAAGGTCCTCCTCAAAGGGTTCCTCTTTGCACTGTCCAAGAAAGACGAAGTGCCGAAGAAAATCATTTTCTATAATGGCGGCGCGAAGCTGACCTGCGAAGGCTCCGAATCTCTGGAAGACCTGAAGGAGCTCGGGAAGTCGGGAGCTGAGATTGTCACCTGCGGGACCTGCCTGAAGTTCCAGCATCTGGAGGACAAGCTTCAGATCGGCGGAGTGACCAACATGTATGAGATCACCGAGGCGCTGACCGGGACAGCAAGAGTTGTAAAGCCTTGCTGAGCAGAATCTGCCTTGTTGTCGAAAGGAATGCAAGCAGCCATGGAGAAGATCGAGTTCTGCAAGGGCGGCGGGTGTACCGCAAAGCTCGGCCCGGATATCCTGGACCGGGTGCTCAGCCGTCTTCCGGAACAGAAGAAGGATCCCGACCTTCTGGTCGGATTTGATACGAATGATGATGCGGCAGTCTACCGTGTAAGTGAGGATAAGGCAATCGTCCAGACACTGGATTTCTTCCCGCCGATGGTGGAGAATCCCTATATCTTCGGGCAGATTGCTGCCGCCAATGCAATGTCGGATGTCTGGGCCATGGGCGGCCGGCCGGTCACGGCACTCAACATCGTATGCTTCCCGCAGGCATGGGACCTCAACATCTTAGGCAAGGTCATGCAGGGCGGAGCAGAGAAAGTAGCAGAAGCAGGGGCGTCTCTCTGCGGAGGCCACTCCATCACTGACAACGATGTAAAATACGGACTTTCCGTCACCGGAATCATAGATCCTCGAAAGGTTCTGACCAATATCGGTGCAAAGCCGGGCGACCGTCTGATTCTGACAAAACCGCTGGGGACCGGAATCGTCTGCACCGCAGGAAGAGTCAAGTCGGCAGACGAAGAGAGCATGAGACAGGCTGTCCGGTCGATGACCACGCTGAATAAGTATGCTGCGGAAGTCCTTTCCGGATATGAAGTACATGCCTGCACCGATGTGACTGGCTTCTCCCTTCTGGGACATCTGTCCGAGATGCTGGGGATGAAGAGCAGAACAAAGCTGAGCCGGAAGCCGGCGGAAGTCAAGCCGGCTGAGGACAAATCGGCAGCAGGGGCGCAAAGTGGAGCAGAGTCCGAAAAGGTGCCGGGCACCGGTACTTCGGTTCCGGAAGAGACTCTGGGCGCAGTCGTACACCTGAGCGCTGTGCCACATTTCCGGAAGGTGCCGGAGTACGTCGAGGAAGACTTCTTCATCACTGCCAATGGTCAGCGTAACCGCAATTATCTGAACGGACTTGTGGAGTTCCGGGGAGCACATTTCTGGCAGGAAGAGCTTCTCTTCGACCCGCAGACGTCAGGCGGCCTGCTTGCCGCTGTTCCGAATGAGATCGCGGATGAGGTTCTGGCGGACATGAAGACCCTCGGACTTCCCTGCAGCCTGATCGGGGAAGTGACGGACAGCATTCACCACATCCTGGTGACGGAATAACGAAGCTGAATTTATGAGAGGTTAGCAATGGTAACAGATCAGCTTGTAATCGTAAGAGGCGGCGGAGACATCGCCACCGGCACCATCCGGACGCTGCGCCGGGCCGGTTTTCCGGTCCTGATACTTGAGTCGGATCACCCGAGTGCGATCCGCCGGACGGTTGCCCTTTCCGAGGCAGTTTACGAAGGAAGCGCGACGGTCGAGGACATCACGGTGTCGCTGGCTCAGAACCTGGATCAGGCGGAATACCTGCTTTTCCAGGATGGAATCGCCATGATGGCCGACCCTGAGGGCAAGGCGATTCGCGACATTCTCCACAATGAGGAAGCCTACGCCGAGTGGGACACCGGCCTCACGACGCTCGAGGGCGGCGGCCGCCATCTTTTCCTGACCTGTGTGGTCGATGCAATCCTCGCGAAGCGAAATGTCAATACCACCAAAGACATGGCTCCTCTTGTCATCGCTCTCGGACCGGGCTTCACCGCCGGAGTGGACTGCGATGTGGCGATCGAGACCATGCGCGGCCACAACCTTGGCCGTGCAATCCTGGATGGCAGTCCGCTTGCCAACACCGGAACTCCTGGCCTGATCGCAGGACATGCGGCTGACCGGGTGATCCACAGCCCGGCAGCAGGAATCGTGAAAGTCCACTCCCAGATCGGAGATATAGTCGAGGAGGGACAGGTGATCGCGGAGATTGTACCAAATAACGATAAACCAGTTCCTGTCAGGGCAACCTTTTCCGGCCTCCTTCGTGGCATGATCCGCGACGGATTTGAGGTACCGGGAGGCTTCAAGATTGCAGACATCGACCCAAGAGCCGACCAGCATGACAACTGCTTCAGGATCTCCGACAAGGCAAGAGCCATAGGAGGAGCGGTGCTGACGGAACTCATTCACTTCTGCGCCCAGAAGGACATTGAGGCACAGGGCGAGTAACCATGATTTACTTCGACAACGCGGCAACTTCATATTACCGGCCTTCCTGCGTGAAAGAAGCGGTGGCGGAGGCAATCGAAAACTTCGGCAACCCTTCCAGAGGCGCCTACGGTGCCTCCCTTGATGCAGACCGATGTCTTTTTGAGACCAGGCTTCAGCTTGCCGACCTCTTCGGCGCTGACGGACCTGACTGTGTGTCTTTCACGATGAATGACACACATGCTCTCAATGAAGCTATCTTCGGAGTCGGACTTGGGCCAGGCGACCACATGATCGTCAGCCTTCAGGAACACAATTCGGTCCTGCGGCCAGCTTACCGCCTGAGAGAGTGTGGAGTGGAAGTACATTTCACAGGACTTAAGAAGGACGGAACTTTTGATATCGATGATTATCGAAGAATCCTGGAGGAGATCCGGGGAGAGGCAGCTCCGGAGTTTTTCAGCGCGCAAAAGCCGCGGGTGGTGACAGCACTCACCCAGGGCAGCAACGTCACCGGAAACTTGATCGACCTGAAGGCGGTCAGTCAGCTCTGCAAGACATATCGATCGTTGCTGATCATTGACGCAGCGCAGACTGCGGGAATTGTTCCAATCAACATGAAGGAGGATGGAATCGACATCCTTTGCATGTCCGGTCACAAGGCATTGATGGGACCGCAGGGAACCGGAGCAATCATCGTCAGGCGCGGACTTTTGGAACCGAATGCTGTGGGCAGGGAAATTGCCAGCAATAGGGACGTGAAATCGGATGAGGTGAGCAGGGACTTGGCCGGTCGCATCTTACAGCTCAGTCCTCTGATGGTTGGAGGATCCGGGATCAAGACATTTCTGGAAACCATGCCGGAAGACATGCCAGCTCGCCTTGAAGCCGGAACCCAGAACGCCCACTCGATTGCAGGGCTCCACGCAGCACTCTCATTCGCCGAAGGAAAGCGGGAAGAATGGCGGCAGCAGGAGATGAGGCTGAAGAAACTCTTCCTCTGCGGCATTCGCTCGATTAATGAGGAAGCCAATAAGAAGAATCTGTGCTATGGTAGTAAGGATGACATGTGTGAACATGACTTAAGATCCGGAAATCAAGAGCAAGGAGTGGTCCATATGGATCGTGAAGTTTCCGGTGAAGTCATTCACATCTATGGGAACCCGGAGGCAGAAGCAAGTCTGCCGACTGTAGCATTTAATATAAGAGGATTCGAGGCAGGTGACATCGCAGACCGGCTCTGGCGTGACAAGGAGATTGCCGTCAGGGCAGGCGGGCACTGTGCTCCGCTTATCCACAAGTTCTTCGGAACGGAGAGAAGGGGAATCGTGAGGGCGTCGTTCTCTCACTTTAACACGGAAGAGCAAGTCGAAGTGCTGGTGGAGGAGCTCAGAAGTATCGCGAGACAAATCGGCTCAGGACAAGAGCCGCCGGCTGAAGACATCATAGACAGAGAAAAATCAGCGAAGCAAGAAACACGAATCAGGAGGTAACAGACTATGGAGGTTGTCGGTAAAAGCATGAAGCGTGTCGACGCCTACGGAAAGGTGACCGGGGAGGCGAAGTACGCGAATGACTTATGTCCAAAGGATGCCCTGGTCGGCCATGTGGTCCACGCGACGATCGCGAACGGCGAGGTTCTTTCCATCGATACGTCCGAAGCGGAGAAGGTCCCGGGTGTCGTGAAGATCGTGACCTGCTTCGATGTACCGGATATCCAGTTTCCGACGGCCGGTCACCCATGGAGCGTGGAGGAGGCCCATCAGGATATCGCGGACAGGAAGCTTCTGAATCAGCGTGTCCGCCTCTACGGGGATGAGATCGCGGCCATCGTCGGCAAGGATAATGTCGCCTGCGAACGCGCGGAGCGGCTCCTGAAGATCGAGTACAAGGAATATCCGGTCTTCACGGAACCGGAGGATGCCCTGAAACCGGATGCAGCTCCGCTTCATCCGGACCTCCGCGAGACAAATGTTCTTGTGCACACGTCCTTCAAGCCCAAGGATTTCGACTATGACCGTGTGAAGGAAGAAGCCATCAGGAAGTATGGCAAAGACAAGGTCCGGGAGATCGAGGGAGACTACAGAACCCCGCGTGTCTCCCACTGCCATCTGGAACCGTGCACCAGCTGGGCATTCGTGGATGTGAATGGTAAAGTCACCGTCACCGCCTCCACCCAGATCCCGCATATCATGCGCCGTGTCATTGCCCAGGCGCTCGGCTGGCCGGTCGGCAAGGTCCGCGTGATCAAGCCCTACATCGGCGGCGGTTTCGGTAACAAGCAGGATATCCTCTATGAACCGCTGAATGCGTACCTTTCGATTCAGTGCGGCGGCCGTCCGGTCGTCATGGACATGAGCCGTGAGGAGTGCATCTCCCAGACCCGTGTCAGGCATGCAATGTCGGCTCACACCAAGGCACTTTATACGACAGACGGCAAACTTCTTGCCCGTACGGTCGATGCTCTGGCAAACAAAGGTGCCTATGCCTCCCATGGCCACGCGGTAGCGGCAGGAGCGATGGGTGTCTACCGGAACCTGTACCATGACGAGTACGGCAGCCGGGCAGACATTTCCACGGTCTATACCAACTCCGCTCCGGCAGGCGCGATGCGTGCATACGGTGTTCCGCAGGCGGTCTGGTTCGCGGACTGCCAGGTCGACGACATCTGCGCAAGGGAGGGCTTCGACCCTTTGAAGTTCCGCATGGACAACTGCGTCGGCGCCGGCTTCCGTGATCCCGGAAATGGAATCACCTACTATTCGTACTCTCTGAAGGAGTGTATGCGGAAGGGCGCTGAATACATCCACTGGGATGAGAAACGAAAAGCATACGAAAATCAGTCCGGACCGGTCCGCCATGGCGTCGGTATGTCGATCTTCCTTTACAAGGTCGGCGTATACCCGATCTCGCTGGAGACTTCGAGCGCCCGCATGATCCTCAATCAGGACGGATCGCTGCAGGTCGAACTGGGCGCTACCGAGATCGGCCAGGGCGCGGATACCGTTTTCACCCAGATGGCCTCTGAGACGACCGGGATCTCCATGGACCGTGTCTACATCGTATCGACAAATGATACCGACCTGGCACCGTTTGATACCGGCTCCTATGCATCGAGACAGTCCTTCGTCACAGGAAAAGCGGTCAAGAAGTGTGCATTAGAGCTTCGGAACAGGATCCTCGATTATGCTTCCTACATGCTGAAGAGACCGGTCTCGGAGCTGATGGTCCACGATAACAATATCTGCGAGCGCATCCCGCTGGAAGGCGCTCCGGTCCAGACCGACCTGTCCCCGGAGAACGGCTATGGCTATATCCCGGACGGCAGCAAGGATGAGAATGGCAAGTACAAAAGCTGGATGGGCGCAGATATGAAGACATGGAATATCGACGATCTTCCATCCGGCAGGTGGTCGATCCTTCGCGATACCGGCAAGATCCTGGCAAAACCCGGCAAGGTCCTTCTTTCCATGAAGGATCTGGCTGAGACAGCCTTCTACTCCCTCGACCGGTCCGAACACATCACTGCAGAGGTGACGAACCACTGCAAGGAAAATACATTTGCGTCAGGCTGTTCTTTCGCCGACATCACCGTCGATCTGCAGTATGGCAAGGTAAAGATCGACCATCTGGTGAATGTGCATGATTCCGGGACGCTCCTGAATCCGCAGCTTGCGGAGGCGCAGGTCCACGGCGGCATGGGCATGGGCATCGGCTATGGCCTGACCGAGGAGCTGCTCTACAATGAGAAGGGCAGACCGCTCAACAATAACCTGCTCGACTTCAAGATCCCGACCTCCATGGATGTGCCGGACCTGAAAGCAATCTTCCTTGAGATGGACGACCCGATGGGGCCTTACGGTAACAAAGCCCTGGGCGAGCCGCCGATCATATCGGTCGCTCCGGCGATCCGCAACGCGGTCCTGAACGCGACTGGCGTCGCCATGAACCGGATCCCGATGACGCAGCAGAGACTGGTGGAGGCATTCAGGGAAGCCGGACTGATCTGACCCTTCGAGGACGCCTCCCGTCCCCGCCTCCGGCGGAAATGGATGTGGGGGCGATGCATCCTCGCAGGGAACCCCACCGTCATCAGAACCTCCTTCGGAAAATGTTCTGGCGGCGGAATATAAGTGGCGATAGATAGTGTATCGGACAGAAAGGCGGATACAACTATGTATGATATTGAGAAATTCTACGAGGCGAAGTCGGCGGAAGATGCAGTGGCGCATCTGGCGGCGGACCCGAATGCGATGGTGATTTCCGGCGGGACGGATGTGCTGGTCAAGCTGCGCTCGGGCAAGGGCGCCGGCTGTGACCTGGTTTCCGTGCATGAAATCCCGGAACTTAGAGGTGTTGACCGGACATTGGACGGAACGATCGTGATCGGTCCGGCTACCTGCTTCACAGATATCACGAATGATCCGGTCATCAGGGAAAGCCTTCCGTATCTGGGCGAGGCAGTCGACACGGTCGGCGGACCTCAGATCCGGAACATGGGGACGATCGGCGGCAATCTGTGCAACGGAGCAACTTCAGCGGACTCTGCGGCGACGATGCAGACCCTGAACGCGGTGCTGGTGCTTCAGGGACCGGATGGCTCGAGAGAAGTTCCGGTCACCGGATTCTATACCGGACCGGGTCGTACCGTCCGCAGGAGGGAAGAAGTCCTGATCGCGATTCTGATCAGACCGGAAGATTATATCGGCTGGTCAGGCTGCTACATCAAGTACGGAAAGCGCAAGTCCATGGAGATCGCGACCCTGGGCTGCTGCGTGAGAGTGAAGCTGGAGGCGGATCCGGAGGGAGAAACATTTGCGGAAGCAGCATCTGGGAAAGCAATATCTGCGGAAGGCACAATAAAGCGGCTTCCGGGTGCCGGCTTCATCCTTGGCGATGTCCGCATCGGATACGCAGTCGCGGCGCCGACTCCGATCCGCTGCAGAAATACCGAAAATCTCCTGAAGGGCATGCGGGCAGATGACCCGAAGATCTATGAACTGATCGCAGAACA